>Ga0256405_10000534_pt1 | contig 124534 bp, 98 predicted proteins | sample RumenRJG_02DNA_FD_189096 | JGI IMG/M metagenome (GOLD analysis project Ga0256405, IMG submission 189096) | Bovine rumen microbial communities from Lethbridge, Alberta, Canada - RJG_02 | ecosystem: Host-associated > Mammals > Digestive system > Stomach > Rumen | place: Canada: Alberta... | reverse complement strand
CCCCCTGCTCCTATTATACCACAAGTAACCGCAAATAACCACATAAAAATAAATAAAATTTGACAAAAAAATACAGACCTGTTGCGGTCTGTGGAGATTTTTTGCTTATGCAACTGTCAAACTACCGTGCGACTGACAAGGAAATGGCCCGAAGGCGCAGCCGTAGCTGCGTTGAGGGACATTGACGCAGTCAGTCACAAAAAGCACCGATCAGCGTGCAGACGAATTAATCAGTGTTTCCTTAATATTATATCATATTATTCGTAATTATAAAGCGCGGCTGTACTGTCCGGAAAATTAAGGAAACGGAGAATCAGGCGCTGGCGGAGCTTCAGGACAAAAGGAACGGGAAAGAATACAAAATTCAGCAAGTTTAACGTTGCGGAAGAGTCTTTGATACGATATAATAAAGTGAATAATATTGTAATGGAACATTATGATATTAGGTACAAATTGCAGAACAGATTAGAGGCAATGTATTGTTAAGTTTAATGAAAAGGGGAATCGATTTATGGCAATTATGAAAACAATGGACGGCAACGAGGCCGCCGCTTACGCATCCTATGCTTTTATTGACGCAGCCTGCATTTATCCCATCACGCCGTCTTCGCCTATGGCGGAACACGTGGATGAATGGGCTTCCGCAGGCAAAAAGAATCTGTTCGGACAGACGGTAAAACTGTTGGAGATGCAGTCGGAAGCCGGCGCTGCAGGTGCGGTACACGGCTCGCTGCAGGCAGGCGCCCTGACGGCTACCTACACTGCCTCCCAGGGTCTGCTGCTGATGATTCCTAACATGTATAAAATTTCCGGCGAACTGCTGCCGGGCGTGTTCAACGTTTCGGCCCGTGCGCTGGCTACCAGCAACCTGAGCATCTTCGGCGATCATCAGGATGTGATGGCCTGCCGTCAGACCGGTTTCGCCATGCTGGCGGAAGGCAGCGTGCAGGAAGTTATGGACCTTACCGGCGTAGCCCACATGGCCGCCATTAAGGGCCGCGTTCCGTTCCTGAACTTCTTTGACGGCTTCCGTACGTCCCATGAAATTCAGAAGATTGAAGTATTCGATTACAAAGATTATGCGGACATGCTGGACTGGGAAGCTGTGAAGGCGTTCCGGCAGCGGGGCCTGAACCCGGATGCTCCGGTAATGCGTGGCACGGCCCAGAATCCGGATACCTACTTCCAGAGCCGCGAAGCGGTTAATAAATACTATGAAGCAATTCCGGAAATCGTAGAAGATTACATGGCCAAAGTCAGCAAGATCACCGGCCGTGAATACCATCTGTTCAATTACTACGGCCCGAAAGATGCGGACCAGCTGATCGTGGTCATGGGTTCCGGCCAGGAAACCGCCCTGAAGACCGCGGAACTGGTGAACGCTGCCGAGGGAACCAAGATCGGTGTACTGGCTGTACATCTGTACCGTCCGTTCTCTGTGAAACATTTCCTGGCTGCGGTTCCGAAGACCGTGAAAAAGGTTGCGGTGCTGGACCGTACCAAAGAGCCGGGCAGCCTGGGCGAACCGCTGTATCAGGATGTCTGCAGCGCGTTCTATCAGAGCGACATGAAACCGGTCATCGTGGGCGGCCGTTTCGGTCTGGGTTCCAAAGAATTTACGCCCACCGAAATGTACGCGGTCATTGAAAACCTGCGTCAGGCTGCGCCGAAGAACGGGTTTACCGTTGGCATTAACGATGACGTGAACAACACCTCCCTGTCCAGCAGCAAGATCCTGAACGCTACCCCGAAGGGAACCAAAGGCTGCAAGTTCTGGGGTCTGGGTTCCGACGGTACCGTTGGCGCCAACAAGAGCGCTATCAAGATCATCGGCGACCACACTGACATGTATGCGCAGGGTTATTTCGCTTACGATTCCAAGAAATCCGGCGGTATTACCGTATCCCATCTGCGGTTTGGCAAAGAGCCCATCATGGAACCGTACCTGATCAAAGACGCCGACTATGTGGCTGTTCATAATCAGTCCTATGTTTATAAATATGATATTATGTCCGGCCTGAAAGAGGGCGGCAACTTCCTGCTGAACTGCAGCTGGTCACCGGAAGAACTGGATGAGAAACTGCCGGCTGCCGTAAAACAGTACATTGCGAAGAAGAAGGTTAATTTCTATATCATTGACGCGGTAAAGATTGCACAGTCCATCGGTCTGGGCGGCCGCATCAACATGATCATGCAGTCCGCTTTCTTCAAACTGGCGGATATCATTCCGCTGGCCGACGCGGTAAAATATCTGAAAGACGCTGTGGAAGCATCCTATGGCATGAAAGGCCAGAACGTGGTTGACATGAACAATGCGGCCATCGACAAAGGCATCGAAGCCATTGTGAAGATCGATGTTCCCGCTGCCTGGGCGGATGCCAAAGACAAAGTGGAAACCAAGAAGACCGGCAATGCGTTCATCGATGATATTCTGGTTCCGGTTAACCGGCAGGAAGGCGACAAACTGCCTGTCAGCATCATGGCCCGTCACGCCGACGGCACTTTCCCGGTTGGCACTTCCGCTTATGAAAAACGCGGCATCGCCATCAACGTGCCGGAATGGGATGTGGAAAAATGTATCCAGTGCAACCAGTGCGCCTTTGTGTGCCCGCACGCAGCCATCCGTCCGGTACTGCTGAACGACGCGGAAGCGGAAAAGATCGGCTATCCGTCCAAACCGGCCATGGGCGTAAAAGACGGCAGCAAGTTTGCCATGGTAATTTCCCCGTACGATTGCCAGGGCTGCGGCAACTGTGCCCAGATCTGCCCGGCGCCCGGCAAAGCGCTGTTCATGAAACCGCTGGATACCCAGCTTGACAAAGCGCCTGCCTGGGATTATGCGGTAAATGAAGTGACGGAAAAACCGAATCCCATGAAGAAGAATACCGTGAAAGGTTCCCAGTTCGAACAGCCGCTGCTGCAGTTCTCGGGCGCCTGCTCCGGCTGCGGCGAAACGCCGTATGTAAAACTGGTGACCCAGCTGTTCGGCGACCGCATGATGGTAGCCAATGCTACGGGCTGCTCCTCTATCTGGGGCGCTTCTTCCCCGTCCATGCCCTATACTGTGAACAAGAAAGGCCACGGTCCGGCCTGGGCTAACTCCCTGTTTGAAGATAACGCGGAATATGGTTTAGGTATGTTCCTGGGCGTAGAACAGTCCCGGGACCGCGTGAAAGAACTGATCGATGCGGCGCTGGCTGCAGGCAAAGGCTCTGCGGACCTGCAGGCAGCCATGAAAGACTGGAAAGAAAACAAGAATGTCAGCGAAGGCACCCGGGAACGGGCGGACAAACTGGCGGAACTGTTAGCGAAAGAAGCAGGCGCGGACGCAGCGCTGCAGGAAATCCTTGACCTGAAACAGTTCTTTATCAAACGCAGCCACTGGATCTTCGGCGGCGACGGCTGGTCCTATGATATCGGCTACGGCGGGCTGGACCATGTGCTGGCCAGCGGCAAGAATGTAAATGTTCTGGTTCTGGATACGGAAGTGTACTCCAACACCGGCGGTCAGTCCTCCAAGGCGACCCCGACCGCTGCCATTGCGCAGTTTGCTGCCAGCGGCAAGCGTACCAAGAAGAAAGACCTGGGCATGATGGCTATCAGCTATGGCTATGTGTATGTGGCGCAGGTTTCCATGGGCGCAGACAAGAACCAGCTGGTGAAGGCGCTGACGGAAGCGGAAGCTTACGACGGCCCGTCCCTGATCATTGCCTACTGCCCGTGCATCAACCACGGCCTGAAAGCCGGCATGGGCTGCAGCCAGCTGGAAGAAAAACGCGCCGTTGCCTGCGGTTACTGGGCGACCTACCGTTACAATCCGGAACTGAAGGCCCAGGGCAAGAATCCGTTCATCCTGGATTCCAAAGAACCAACCGAAAGCTTCCGTGACTACCTGCTGGGCGAAGTGCGTTTCGCGTCCCTGCAGAAAGTCCGTCCGCAGCTTGCTGAAGAGCTGTATAAGAAGACCGAAGCGGATGCCATGGAACGGATTGCAAACTACAAGAAAATGGCAGGAAAAGAATAAAGTTAAATCAGGAAACACTGGCTGACGAGGCGGAGAGGAACAGAAAGCGTTTCCGTAGTTTCCGTACATTAAAATCAGCCGGAGAATCTCCGGCTGATTTTTTGGCTGCTTGTGATGAGCAGGTTTTTTTCATAAAGCAGGTTTGCGTAGTATTTTTCTGAGAACGATAGCTGAGTCAAACGATAAGAGAAGAAGACAGTGACACATTTATGATAGTACATCTTTTTGCTTTTTTAGGCGGCGTAGGACTTTTCTTATACGGTATGGAACTGTTGGGCGGCGGTCTGCAGCAGGCGGCCGGCGCCCGGCTGCAGAAGGTGCTGCAGTCCCTGACGGGCGTGCCTGTGATGGGCGTGCTTCTGGGCGCGCTGGTAGCGGCGACCCTGCAGTCTTCCGCGGCCACGACCGTGATGTCGGTAGGCCTGGTCAACGCCGGTGTGATGACGTTAAAGCAGGCGTTCAGCGTGGTCATGGGGGCCAATATTGGGACGACCTTTACGGCCCAGCTGATTGCGTTCAAGCTGACCGATTATTTTACGGTTATGATCTTTGTCGGGGCCATGACCCGCGTCCTTGCCAAACGCAAGAAGGGCCAGTTCATCGGCCAGATCCTGCTGGGCTTCGGCCTGCTGATGCTGGGTATGAAGGTGCTCAGCGCTGCGGCGTCTCCCCTGCGCAGCAGTCCGGTGTTTGTAGAGTTCGTTTCCCGTTTTGCCGATAACCCGGCGCTGGGGGTTATCGTGGGTATCATCTTTACCATTATGGTCCAGTCCAGCGCAGCTACGGTCGGCATTTTGATGGCCATGGCCGGTCAGGGCCTGCTTCCCCTGGAAGGGGCTATCCCGGTTTTGCTGGGCGATAATATCGGCACCTGCCTGACGGCCATCGTGGCGGCTTCCCGGAGCAACACTTCAGCCAAGCAGGTGGCGCTGTCCCATGTGCTGTTCAACTCCTTCGGCTGCGTGATTTTCCTTGCGTTTCTGCCTTTGTTTGTCAAAGTCGTGCTGGCGATTTCCCCGGCAGGGGATATTGCCCGGCAGATCGCCAACTCCCACAGTGCGTTCAACGTGCTGAACACCCTGATCTTCCTGCCGCTGATCACGCCCTTTACCCATCTCATTGAAAAACTGATGCCGGATAAGGGCGATAAGATTTCCGTAAAGCCGCTGTACCTGAATGACGCGATGCTGGCAACCCCGTCCATCGCTATCGTGCTGGCGGAAAAAGAAGTGATCCGCATGGGGGAAGTGGCCCGGAAAAACATGCATGCGGCGGTGGAGTCCCTTGTGAAATACGATCCTGCTAAGGTGCAGTACGTGCTGGAACATGAACCGATCGTGGATAAGTTGAATGAAGAGATCACCCGGTACCTGACCCATATTTCCGAAAAAGGCCTGGGCAGTTCCCTGTCTGCCAAGCACATGGCCCTGATGCATGCCTGCATCGATCTGGAACGGATCGGCGACCATGCCCAGACCCTGGTGAAGCGCAGCCGCAAAATTTTTGAGGAAAAAATCGTAATCTCCCCGGAAGCGCAGCAGGAGATTGCGGAAATCGGCAAGCTGATGGAACATTCGCTGGAAGTCAGTCTGGAAAGCTTTGCAAAAAATGATCCGAAGCTGGCGGAAGAGGCCTGGGGTGTTTGCCGCCAGGTGAAAGCGGCACAAAAGGAAATGCGGAAGAACCACATCCGGCGTCTGAACGAAGGCACCTGCCATCCGGATTCCGGCCTGGTCTTTTTGGAAATACTGATTAACATGAAGAGGACCAGCGACCACGCAAAAAATATCAGCCAGATGGTGCTGGGAATTTTTTAAAAAAGTTGTTGACAAAACCGAAAGGATACTTTATAATCAACCATGTTGTTACCGATGCGGAAATAGCTCAGTTGGTAGAGCACAACCTTGCCAAGGTTGGGGTCGCGAGTTCGAGTCTCGTTTTCCGCTCCATGTAAATCCATCCCGGTCCAGTGACCGGGATTTTTTATTGGCAGGAAAGCCCTGCCGTAAAGAGACGGTTCGGTTTCAGGGGAACTGTCAGACGCTTTGCAGGTTTCACAGAAAATTTTCTTTTGGAAACCGGCTTTTTGGTTGTGTTTGCTTGTCAAATAGAGCGCGTTGTGATATTATATTGTAGCATTGTGAAAATGGGGTGGTTTTTGTGCCCCAAAATTTACAGGGTTATTACAATTAGTAACATATATTAAGGGAGGATTTTTTCAAATGAATGTAAGTGTTACCAGAGAAGGAAACGACGCGGCATTAAAGATTGCCGTTACTGCTGCCGAAGTTGACAAAAGCTTTAAACAGGCTGTAGCAAGGATTGCGAACCAGGTACGGATCCCCGGCTTCCGTCCGGGCAAAGCGCCTCGTAATATTATCGAAATGCATTACGGTAAAGCGGCCGTAAAGGAAGAAGCCTTCAATATCTGTGTGAACCGGGCTTACCAGCAGGCCATTGAAACGGAAAAGCTGATGCCGGTTTCCGATCCGGAAGTGAAGGATGAGAAAAAGGCCTTTGAAGAGTTTGCCGAAGGCAAGGATTTTGAAGTTGACGTTGCGGTTGTATTGAAACCGGAACCGGAACTGGGCGAATACAAAGGCATCCATGTGGATAAGAAAGAAGCCAAGGTTTCCGACGAAGACGTGGACAAAGCTCTGGAAGAACTGCGCAACCGCGGCGCGAAGATGGTGGATACCGATGATGAGACCGTGATTGAAAAAGGCGACTTCGCTATTATCGACTTTGCCGGTACGGTTGACGGGGAAGCCTTCAGCGGCGGCGAAGGCAAGGGTTATCCGCTGGAAGTCGGTTCCGGCTCTTTCATTCCCGGCTTTGAAGACCAGCTGATCGGATTGAAGAAAGATGACGACACCGATGTGGACGTAACCTTCCCGGAAAGCTACTTCGTTCCCGAACTGGCCGGCAAGCAGGCTATCTTCAAGGTGCATATCCAGGCTGTAAAGCATAAGGAACTGCCGGAACTGAACGATGAATACATTGCCAAGTACACCCGCTACAAAACCGTTGCGGAAGCCAAAGAAGATTATAAGAAGCACATGCAGGAAGCTGCGGAGCGGGATGCCAAAACCGAATATGAAAACGCGCTGATTGATACAGCCGTAAATAATGCAAAGATGGATGTTCCCCCGGTTATGATCGAAGACCGCATCACCCAGATGGTGGAAGAGATCAAACTGAATCTGGAAAGCCGTAAGATGACGCTGGACCAGTACATGGAGTACACCGGCATGGATATGACGAAGCTGCGTGAGGCACAGCGTGAAGGCGCAGAAAAGAATGTCCGTACCGACCTGGTACTGGATGCGATTGCCAAGGCGGAAAACATCCAGGTCGATATGGCTGACGTAGATGCCCAGCTCCAGTCTATTGCAGACCAGAACGGCGCCCGTTTGGAAGATGTAAAGACCATCATCCGCAAGAACAACAACATGGGGCTGCTTCTGGCCAACATCCTGCGTCACAAGGCTGCCCATGTAATTTTGGACAACGCAAAATAATAAATAAGCGGTAAGCATGAGGAGCTGTCTGTGCGCATGTACAGACAGCCCTTTTGTCCTGAACGCGTAAAACGGTATAAAACAAATCTGGAAGGAGTGAACTGTATGAGTTATGTTCCAATTGTCGTTGAGCAGAATAACCGGGGCGAACGCTCCTATGATATTTATTCCCGCCTGTTAAAAGACCGGATCGTTTTTCTGACGGGCCCCATTACGGATGAAGTGGCAAATGTTGTCATCGCGCAGCTGCTGTTCCTGGAATCGGAAAATCCGGACAAGGATATTCATTTGTATATTAACAGCCCGGGGGGCAGCGTGACTGCCGGCATGGCGATTTACGATACCATGCAGTACATCAAGCCTGACGTATCTACCATCTGCGTAGGGCTGGCAGCCAGCATGGCTTCCATCCTGCTGATGGCCGGCAAAAAAGGGAAACGTTACGCCCTGCCTCATTCGGAAGTGATGATCCATCAGCCCCTGGGCGGGTATGAAGGCCAGGCGTCCGACATTGCCATCCACGCAAAAAATATTCTTCGGATCCGGGAAGAAATGTATGATGTAATCGTGAAGCATACAGGAAAGACCAAAGAAGCTGTGGCCGCGGATACGGACCGGGATAATTTCCTGACGGCCAAAGAGGCGATGGCTTACGGTATCATCGATCAGGTCGTAGACCGTATGCCGGAAGCATAACCGGCTGTGTGAAACGCAGCTGACCGGAACTACAGCCGCAGAAAATACGGCGGACCGTTCCGGACCCGGGCAGATCGTGAGGCCCAAACTAAATTAATCAGACAGCAAGAGGAGTTACAGATGAGTTTTTCTGATAATAAAAAAAGTGATGTGATTTGTTCTTTCTGCGGAAAACGAAACGATCAGGTAAAGCGGATGCTGGCCGGTCGTAACGGGTACATTTGCGACGAGTGTATCGAGTTGTGTTCCGAAGTCCTGAAAGAAGAATACGAACAGGATAATAATATTACTTCACCGCAAGCGTTGCAGAACCTGCCGACACCGAAGGAGATCAAGGCGATTCTGGACGAGTATGTAATTGGCCAGGATGAGCCGAAGAAGACGCTGGCTGTTGCGGTATATAATCATTACAAACGGATTAATTACGGAAGCACGCGGCCGGAAGATAAGGATGTGGAACTGCAGAAATCCAATATCCTGATGCTGGGACCTACCGGCAGCGGGAAGACCCTGCTGGCCCAGACGCTGGCCCGGATCCTGCAGGTACCCTTTGCCATTGCGGATGCCACCACCCTGACCGAAGCCGGGTATGTGGGAGAAGACGTGGAAAACATTTTGCTGCGCCTGATCCAGAATGCGGATTACGATATTGAAAAAGCCCAGAGAGGCATTATTTATATTGATGAAATTGACAAGATTGCCAGGAAGTCGGAAAACGTTTCCATTACCCGGGATGTTTCCGGTGAAGGCGTGCAACAGGCCCTGCTGAAAATCCTGGAAGGAACGACCGCCAATGTTCCGCCTCAGGGCGGCCGCAAGCACCCCCATCAGGAATTCCTGCAGATCGACACGACCAATATCCTGTTTATCTGCGGCGGTGCGTTTGCCGGTCTGGAGAGCATCATTAAAGAGCGTATCGATACCAAGACCATGGGCTTTGGCGCGGATATTAAAAAGAAAACAGAGCTGAAGGCGGAGGATTCCCTGTTTAAGCAGGTGATGCCGGAGGACCTGATGAAATTCGGCCTGATTCCCGAGTTTGCAGGCCGGCTGCCGGTTATGGTCAGCCTGGATGCGCTGGATAAAGAAGCGCTGGTGCGAATTTTAAAGGAACCGAAAAACGCGCTGATCAAACAGTATCAGCATTTCCTGAGCATGGATAATGTAGAGTTGGTATTTGAAGACGGGGCCCTGGTGGCTATTGCGGAAGAAGCCCTGCGCCGGGAGACCGGAGCCCGCGGCCTGCGCTCCATCATTGAAGGAATCATGCGGGACGTAATGTACGAAGTGCCTTCCCGTACCGATGTGGTAAAATGTATTGTCACGGAAGATACGGTACGGAAGCATGTGGAGCCGGAACTGATTGTTGCCTGACGGAGGAAATAAGTTGGATACCCTTTCTCATATTTTGCCGCTGCTGCCCTTACGCGGCCTGGTGATTTTTCCCGGCACGGTGATGAACCTTGACATCGCCAGGGCAAGGTCGCTGAATGCTGTGAACGTGGCCATGCGGCATGGCAAAAAAATATTTATTGTTTCCCAGATTAAATCAGAAGCAGAAGAGCCGGCGCTGGATAATCTTTACAAAGTGGGCGTAGTTGCCGAGATCCGGCAGATGCTCAAGCTGCCGGGCGGTTCGGTGCGGATTCTGGTGGAAGGTCTCTGCCGCGCAACCGCAGACCGGGTGACTGACGGTGTGGACGGTTGCTGGGCTGCCTCTATTACGGAACTGTCTGCCCAGGCGTTGAATGAAAACGGCTTGGAACTGGAAACGTTGCGCCGTATGGTGGTTTCCGAATTTGAAAAATGGGTGCTGCTGGGCAAAAAAATCAGTCCGGAGATACTGCTTTCGTTTAAAGATAATCCGGATGCAGGCATTGTGGCAGATACCATAGCCGGTTATCTGGATGTGAATCTGGCAACCAGACAGCTGCTGCTGGAAACGGTGTCTGTGAAAGCCAGACTGGAAAAACTGTATGAGATCCTGCACAAGGAAATGACGATTTCCGAGTTGGAAAAGCGTATTGCCCAGAAGGTGCATCAGAATATTGAGCAGAATCAGAAAGAATATTATCTGCGGGAACAGATAAAAGTTATCAGCCAGGAACTGGGCGATGCGGAAGATGTTCATGCGGAAGCGGAAGAATACCGGGAAAAGATGAAGGCGCTGCCCCTGCCGGAAGAAGTAGTAAAGGGCCTGAACAAAGAGGTTGACCGCCTGTTCAAGATGCCCCCCATGATGGCGGAAAGCACGGTAATCCGGAATTATCTGGATACGGTGCTGGATCTGCCCTGGGGAAAATATGACAAAAACGGCTTTGATATTAACAAGGCTGCCCGGATCCTTGACAAACACCATTATGGCCTGAAGAAGGTCAAGGAACGCATCCTGGAACATCTGGCGGTACAAAAACTGGCAAAAACAAACAAGGCGCCGATCTTATGCCTGGTAGGCCCGCCCGGTGTGGGCAAGACTTCCATGGCGTTGTCGATTGCGGAAGCCGTCAACCGTAAGTTTACCCGGGTTTCTCTGGGCGGCGTGCGGGACGAGGCGGAGATTCGCGGACATCGCCGGACATACATCGGGGCCATGCCGGGGCGGCTGATTCACGGGATGCAGAAGGTAGGCTGCCTGAATCCGCTGTTCCTGCTGGATGAAGTGGACAAGATGGCCAGTGATTTCCGGGGCGATCCTGCTTCCGCGCTGTTGGAAGCGCTGGACCCGGAACAGAATCACGCCTTCAGCGATCATTTTATTGAGTACTCGTTTGATTTGTCTTCCGTGTTTTGGATCGTAACGGCCAATACGGTGGAAACCATTCCCCCCGCCTTGCTGGACCGGCTGGAGGTCATTGAGTTATCCAGTTATACGGAAGAGGAAAAATTAAATATTGCCCGGCTTCATCTGCTGCCCAAGGAGATGGAAGCCAACGGCCTGAACGGAAAGACATTTTCCATCACCTCCGGCGCTATCCGGAAAATCATCCGGGAGTATACCCGAGAAGCAGGCGTGCGCCGTTTGGAACGGCAGCTTGCGAAACTGTGCCGCAAGGTTGCCTATCGTATTGTTACGGAAAAGGAAACCGACGCGAAGGTAACCGTGAAGAATCTGACGGATTACCTTGGTCCCTGCATTTATCTGGAGTCGGACCTGCGTGCCCGGGAAGAGGTTGGCATTGTGACTGGGCTGGCCTGGACCAGCGTGGGCGGCGAACTGCTGAAAGTGGAAGTACTGGCGGCGGAAGGGAAGGGCGGTATGACCCTGACCGGTCAGCTGGGCGACGTAATGAAAGAGTCCGCCCGGGCCGGTTACACGTATATCCGTTCCCGTTATAAAGAACTGGGATTAAAAGAAGACTTCTATGATAAAACGGATATCCATATCCATCTGCCGGAAGGCGCGATTCCCAAGGACGGGCCTTCTGCCGGTATCACCATGGTGACGGCAATGGTTTCGGCCCTGACGGGACGGCCTGTTAAAGCGGATCTGGCCATGACCGGGGAAATTACCCTTTCCGGTAAGGTGCTCCCGGTAGGCGGCATCAAGGAAAAAATGCTGGCAGCGCATCGCTACGGGGTAAAGACCGTGCTGCTGCCGGAGCGGAATATGCAGGACCTGACCGAACTGCCGGAAAAAGTGCGGGAGGATATTCAGTTTGTACCGGTGAACCATATGGATGAAGTGCTGAAACTGGCGCTGAAGCCGTAAGGATATCGTCGCAGTTGTAGTATAATATAATCAGATAAAGGGAAGTGCGGGGGCATTGCATCAGCATTTCCGGAAGAATGAGGGGCGGTAGTATGCGGAAAAAGTATGATGTTGCTGTAATTGGCGGAGGACCTGCCGCCATTTTTGCCTGCTGGGAATTCAGTGAAAAGTTCCCCGGGCTTTCCGTAGTTATGCTGGAAGAAGGGCATACGGTAGCAAAGCGCCACTGTCCGCTGGCTGCCGGTAAAACCGACCACTGCCTGCGCTGTGTTCCCTGTGCGATCATGCGGGGGTTCGGCGGCGCCGGTGCGTTTTCGGACGGCAAATATAACTTTACTACCGAATTTGGCGGCTGGCTGCCAGAGTATCTTCCCAAGCAGACCGTGATGGACCTGATCGATTACGTGGATTCCATCAACTGCAGGTACGGCGCGCCCGGCGAAACCTTTACAACCAAGAATTCTTCCATCGGCCGCAAGGCTCTGGGGTATGACCTGCACCTGTTAAACGGTAAGGTACGCCACCTGGGCACAGAAAATAATCTGCAGATTATGGAAAACATTTACAGTGATTTGAGCACAAAGGCAGATATTTTCTGTGATACCAAAGTGAACAGCTTTTATAAGGAAGCGGATGAATTCGTGCTGGATACGTCGAAAGGTGAAGTGCGCAGTACCTATCTGATTGCGGCTCCCGGCCGGGCCGGAGCGGAATGGTTTACGGAGCAGGGGCGGAAGCTGGGGCTTTCCTTTACCAATAATGCGGTAGACGTAGGCGTCCGGGTGGAAGTTCCGGCTGCGGTCTTTAAACACATTACCGATGAAGTGTATGAGGCAAAGCTGGTTTACCGTACGAAGCAGTACAATGACCTGGTGCGGACGTTCTGCATGAACCCCAACGGCTATGTGGTGGCGGAAAACACGGATGGCATCGTTACCGTGAATGGCCACAGCTATGCGGATCCGGCACGGCAGAGTGAAAATACGAATTTTGCCCTGCTGGTGAGCAATAAATTTACGGAACCCTTTAACGAACCCCACCAATACGGCAAACGGATTGCGTCTTTTTCCAATCTGTTAGGCGGGGGCGTTCTGCTGCAACGCTTTGGGGATCTGGTCAAAGGCCGCCGTACCAATGAGAGAAGGCTGGCAAAAAGCTTTACGCGTCCTACCCTGAACGCAACGCCGGGGGATCTGAGCCTGGTGCTGCCGAAGCGGCAACTGGACGATATTATTGAAATGATTTATGCGTTGGACAAGATTGCTCCCGGCATGGCCAACGCGGATACGCTTCTGTACGGGGTGGAAGTGAAATTTTACAGTTCCCGTCTGGATCTGGATGAGCATCTGGAAACAAAAATTCCTAACTTGTTTGCGGCCGGGGACGGCGCCGGCATTACCAGAGGTTTGTCCCAGGCCAGTGCCAGCGGTGTATTTATTGCGAGAGAGATAGGAAAACGGGCACAGAAATTATCGTGAAGAGGGCCGCGACGGAAAGCGGCGTTATCGGATACAGATGAGGAGGTGCACATGGCAAAAGAACACTGGGATGTGATCCGTGCGGAATTTATTACATCTGCAGTCCGCGCGGAACAGTATCCCAAACCATATTTACCGGAAGTAGCGTTTATCGGGCGTTCTAATGTGGGCAAGTCTTCTTTGATCAATTCGGTCTGCCGCCGGAACGGGCTGGCCAGGGTCAGCTCTTCGCCCGGCAAGACGCAGACGCTGAATTTTTATCGGCTGGATGCCAAGCGGGTCACGGAACAGGCCGAAGACAGGACACAGTTTTATCTGGTGGATCTTCCCGGTTATGGGTTCGCAAAAACCAATCATAAAAACAAGGAACAGTGGTCCGGTTTTATTCGCAAGTATCTGGAGGAGGCTCCGAACCTGGCGCTGGTCTGCCAGCTTATGGACATACGCCATAATCTGATGGACAGTGATGTGGAGGCCTATAAATGGATGCAGGAGTGTGGGCTCAACGTTCATGTCGTGCTTACCAAAGCGGATAAACTCAGCCGGAATGCGGCGATGTCACAGCGCGCGGCGTTTAAGAAAGCGCTGGGGCTTGCGGAGGAACAGATTACAGCCTATTCCGTTCTGCAGCCTACCATGCGGCTGGACTTTATTAACCGCATCATGGCAGCCCTGACAGCAGATTCGGAAGTGAATTTGGAAGAATAATCTTCCGGCTGCATGTTTTTTGCAAAAAAAATAAAATAAATAGCTTGACAGACTTAATAGGAATCGTTATAATTAAAGCATCAAATAAATATTTCGTGCAGTTTATTAAATCGGCGTAATTCCGATGTGATCCCGTCACCGTATAACCGGAATGTAAACTGTATAAGCATCCGTGCTTAACCTGCGAGCGACAGGATAGTGATGTTAGACAGGAAGTACCTTTCTAGGTGAGAGTGGGAAGGTGCCAGTGACCGATATCAAGACCGTTCTTGCGCAAGCAGAAACGGTCTTATTCTTTTACTTGCAGGGCGAAATATTATTGATTGTTTAATTTGCTATTCACAAGTCATTTAGCAAAATTCCCATCCTTCTCCTTCTCCTTTTGACACAGCTGCAAATAAAAAACCCGCATCTGGACCATGCGGGTTTTTTATTTGCCTGAAAAAGGCGGAGTATTTAGCAGTGTATTTAAATGTAAGAATTACCGGTATGCATTTTCGGATTCCGAAACCCCGGTTTTAATGTTGGTGTTCCCCGTAACACTCATGGCAAACTTCGCTTACAGGATTGATATGTACCATGCAGTGTTTGACATTGGGGAAATCCTTTTCAATGGAATGGTGGATGCTTTCTGCAATCTGATGGGATTGCAGCAGGGTTAGGTTATCGTCTGCGCTGACTTCCACATCCACAAAGATGCGGCTGCCGAACTGGCGGGTGTGCAGCAGGTCGATGTGATTGACGCCGGGGATTGCGGCGACCTTGGCCCGCATGGCATCTTCTTCTTCCTTGGAGCAGGCTTTGTCAACCATTTTATCAATGGCTCCCATAAAAATTTCATAGCCGGCCTGCAGGATCATCAGACAGATTACTACGCTGGCGATGGGGTCCAGGATAGGGTAGCCCATGCGCGCGCCTAAAATACCGATGAAGCTGCCGACGGAAGACAGGGAATCGCTGCGATGGTGCCAGGCGTCTGCCATCAGAGCATCGGATTCCAGCATCAGCGCATAATGACGCGTGTACCAGTACATGGCTTCTTTAACTACAATAGAAATGATGGCGGCAGCCAGGGGCAGGAACGTGGGGATTGCAATGGACTCTGTATCCTGGTGCATGATTTTTTCTATGCCGGCATAGCCGATGGCCAGCCCGGTCAGGGCTAAAATGACAGAAAGCAGGATGGACGCCACACATTCCAGACGTTCATGGCCATACTGGTGGTCTTCGTCAGATGCTTTTCCGGAAATCTTGATGCCGGCCATGACGATAAACGTGGCGAAAACATCCGAGGCCGAATGGATGGCATCGGAGACCATGGCAGCGGAATGACCGAAGATACCGGCAACAAATTTGCCCAGGGACAGAAAGACGTTGACCGCGATGCTGTACCAGGAAATACGCATGGCGATCTTTTCTCGGTTGGAAGTAACATGCAGTGAGTTCATAAAAACACTCCTTTATATTTTGTTGGGGCGTTTTATGATGCTGCGTACGCCGGACGCTGCCCTTTGCTGCAGAAAATAAGGAAACGCGGATGAATCCGTCTGTAAATAAACGCATGTAATCAGCGTATCTTTATAAGGCAGATGCAACATGGGGCAGTGGAACGAAGTATGCCTTTCGGGATATTAACGACAATGATAAGGCCATGCAAATGATTTGTCAATAGGAATTTTTCCTTGTTAACATGCGCTAACACCAGTTAGCATCGGCTTCGCCGCATGACACATGTATCAGGAAAAATGTAAAATTTTTACAAATTATTTTTGTTTTGCGTCGGATAAGCCATCTGACCTTGAAGTTTTTGTTCCGGAGAAAAAATAGTGCTTGACAGCGTTACCCGAGGTTGGTAAACTAAAAAAGTACAATTTTTATAGAAAACGGCCGGGAACGGGAGGAGTACTGCAGGAAAACCTGAAGAGAGGACGAGGCTGGTGAAAATCGTCCGGTGGAAATGCAGGAAGGTAGCCCGGGAGCCGGAACGCTGAAGTATGGCAGGGACAATAATAATTCGCAGCCAAATCTTCATATTATGTTATGTGATGATTTGCAAATGAACGGTACGTTCATGGAATGAAAGTGTTTTTTGTTTTGTATCCCTGTAATATGTGTAAGCGTTCCCGTGTTACACGTTACGTAATCAATAAGAGCTTTGTTCATAATCAGGTGGGCAACATATCACACAAATATTGATTCAATCTGTATTTGCGTAAGATAAGGCAGAGTTTCACCTGAATGATGCACAGAGAATTCAGGTGGTACCACGGTCATTCGTCCTGTTGCAATGTTGTAACAGGATTTTTTATTTTTTACAGGTTTTGATTTGGGTAATAAGCAAAATAAATTTATAAGACGCTCACAGGAGGAAAGAACATGGCAGAAGAGCACAACATCCCTAAAACGTATGATCCCGCATCGGTAGAGAAGAAATGGTATCAGTTCTGGGAAAAGAATAAATATTTCCACGCGGAACCGGACCCGGACAGAAAACCATTTACCATTGTGATTCCGCCTCCCAATATTACAGGACAGCTGCACATGGGGCATGCCCTGGATAACACGCTGCAGGATATCCTGATCCGCTGGCACCGTATGATGGGGGATAACACGATCTGGTTCCCCGGCTACGACCATGCCGGACTGGCAACCCAGATTAAAGTAGAGGAAGAAATTAAAAAGAATGAAGGCCTGACCCGCTATGACCTGGGCCGGGACGAGTTCGTGAAACGGGTTTGGGCCTGGAAAGAACAGTACAGCAACCGGATCATCGACCAGCTGAAATGCCTGGGCATTTCCTGCGACTGGGACCGCATTCGCTTTACCCTGGACGAAGGCTGTTCCCGTGCGGTGCGGGAAGTGTTTGTTTCCTTATATGAAAAGGGCCTGATCTACCGGGGCACCCGCATCACCAACTGGTGTGTCAACTGCAATACGGCCTTAAGCGATATTGAAGTAGAACACAAGGACGATGCGGGTCATCTGTGGTATATCAAGTATCCGATCATCGGTCATGAAGGGGAATACCTGACCATTGCCACTACCCGTCCGGAAACCATCCCAGGCGATACGGCGGTAGCTGTAAATCCGAAGGACGAGCGGTACGGCAAGCTGGTAGGGGAAAAAATCCTGCTGCCGATCATGAACCGGGTAATTCCCATTATCGCCGATGACTATGTTGATACGGAATTCGGTACCGGCGCGGTTAAGATTACCCCGGCCCATGACCCCAACGACTATGAGATGAGCCTGCGGCAGAACCTGGAGGCCATCGTTGTCATTGATAAAGACGGCATCATGACCAAGGAGTCCGGACGCTATGAAGGACAGGAACGGTATGAATGCCGTAAGAATATCGTAAAAGATTTGGACGAACTGGGGCTGCTGGTGAAAATAGAAGACTGTCCCCACTCTGTTGGTCACTGCCAGCGTTGCGGCGAACCCATTGAAGCCCTGATATCCACCCAGTGGTTCGTAAAGATGGAGCCGCTGCTGAAGGCTGCCACGGACTGCGTAAAAGACGGCCGCACCCAGTTCGTGCCGGAACGTTTTACCAAAAATTATCTGGGCTGGATGGAAAATATGCACGACTGGTGCATCAGCCGCCAGATCTGGTGGGGACACCGTATCCCTGTCTGGTACTGTGACGACTGCGGCGCGGAAATTGCGTCCCGTACGGATCTGGATAAATGCCCGAAGTGCGGCGGTCACGTGCATCAGGATGAAGATGCCCTGGATACCTGGTTCAGTTCTGCTCTGTGGCCCTTCTCCATCATGGGCTGGCCGGAAAAGACAGATGTCCTGAAACAGTTCTATCCCACCAGCGTACTGGTGACCGGCTACGATATCATCTTCTTCTGGGTGGCCCGCATGCTGATCATGGGCATGGAATTCATGAAGGACATTCCCTTTGACCGGGTGTTCATCCACGGCCTGGTGAGGGATGAACAGGGCCGGAAGATGAGCAAATCCCTGGGCAACGGTATCGATCCGCTGCAGGTGATCGAACAGTATGGCTGCGATACCCTGCGCTTCATGCTGATCACCGGCAATACGCCCGGCAACGACATGCGTTTCTACTGGAGCCGTCTGGAAGCCACCCGTAACTTTGCCAATAAAATCTGGAACGCTTCCCGCTTTGCGCTGATGAATCTGGAAGGCTATCAGGCCGACGCGAAACGGGCGCCTTACGAGCTGGCGGATAAGTGGATCCTTTCCCGTATGCAGGATGTGGCTGCGGATGTGACCGCGCTGCTGGATAAGTTTGAACTGGGCGAAGCCGGCCGTACCGTATATGATTTCATCTGGGGCGAAATCTGCGACTGGTATATTGAACTGATTAAACCGAGGCTGTACGGAAAAGCCGGGGAAGAAGCCCGGGCAACGGCCCAGCAGGTGCTGGTGACCGTGCTGACCGGCGCCATGAAACTGCTGCACCCCTATATGCCGTTTATTACGGAAGAAATTTATCAGGCACTGCCCCATGACACCGAAAGCATCATGATCAGCGCCTGGCCGAAAGCGGATCCCGCCTTGCAAAATAAGGCGGCGGAAAAGGGCATGGAAGCCATTATGAACGCAATTCGGTCCATCCGTGAAATGCGGTCCCAGGTGAATGTGAACCCGGGCAAAAAAGTTCCCGCGATCCTGCTGGTATCCGATGAACTGATAGAAGTGTTCCGGGAGAATGCCGCCTATATCCATCTGCTGGCCAATGTGGACGACATGGAACTGCTGCCGCTGACGGCCGACAAACCGGAAAATGCCATGGCTTCCGTGAATGCAGGTGTGGAAGTGTATCTGCCGCTGAAAGCGCTGATTGACGTGGAGGTGGAAACCGCCCGTCTGAATAAGGAACTTGCCGGACTGCAGAAAGAGATGCAGCGGGTGAGCGGCAAGCTGCAGAACCAGGGCTTCCTGGCCAAAGCGCCGAAAGAGGTTGTGGAAAAAGAACAGGCGAAAGCGGAAGAATTCGCGGCCAAGATCAAAACCATTGAAGAACGTTTGGCATATCTGAAAACGATTTAAGGAGAGGCTGATGAATCAGCGTTCTCTTAAGGTACTATTCTGAAACTGGTACATCGTAATGCGTACCGGCATTATAATGCATGCACTGTAACACTGGTAGAAATATGAAAATTCGGAGATTGTTTTACCATGAATTATGATGAAAGTATTGCCTGGCTGGAAAGTCTGGGGCAGTTCGGCATCCGGCTGGGAATGGAGCGGATCCAGCAGCTTCTGTTTGTGCTGGGCCATCCCGAAAACCAGGTAAAAACGATTCACGTAGCCGGAACCAACGGCAAAGGCAGCGTTACCACCATGATTGCCGCGATTCTGGCGGAGGCAGGGCTGCGGGTGGGAAAATTTACTTCCCCGCACCTTGTCCGCTACAACGAGCGGATCCAGATCAATGAAAAAGATATTCCGGACGAAGACTTCGCGAAAGTTCTGACCACGGTGCGTGAGTTTGCGGATGACCTGGTGAAAAAGGAAGCCTGTGAACAGCCCACCCAGTTTGAAATCCTGACAGCGGCTGCCTTTCATTACTTCGCCCTGCAGCAGGTGGATTACGCTGTGATAGAGGTAGGGCTGGGGGGCTTATGGGATTCTACCAATTTAATCAAGCCTCTGGTTTCCGTGATTACCAATATTGCCCTGGATCACACCAAGGTGTTGGGAAATACAATAGAAGAAATTGCCCTGCAAAAAGCCGGCATCATCAAGGAAAAGGTTCCGGTGGTCACCGGGGCGGAAGGCAATGCCCTGGGACCAATCCGGGTGATGGGCGCCCTGAAGGAGGCTCCGCTGTATGAGTACGGCAGATCCTTCCGGGGACAGGAAATCAGCAGTTCTGTCGATGGACAGAAGTTCAGGCTGATGGCCGGGACCAATTACGCTTCGGAGTACGAGATACAGTTGCCGGGGGCGCATCAGATCGTCAACGCTTCCCTTGCCATTGTGGCAGCGAAAATTGTGTCGAAGCAGGACCCACGGATTACAGAGGAACATCTGCATCTTGGCGCGGCCCATACCAAATGGCCGGGGCGGCTGGAAAAAATCAGCAGTTTGCCGGATGTGATTCTGGACGGGGCCCATAATCCCAATGGGGCGGAAGCCCTGCGGAACGCGCTGGACAAATATTATCCGGACAGGAAACGGGCTTTTGTTTTCGGTATGATGGGCGATAAAAGTGTAGATGAAGTAATCCGGATTTTGTTTCGCCCGACAGATACGGTGTTTACCGTGCGGGCCGATGACGGGCCCCGGGCTGCGGAAGCGGCGGACCTGGCTGCCCGGGTCGGCAGCAATGCCACTGCGGTGGATTCTGTCAGCGGGGCCTACCGGCAGGCCTGTGAGGCGGCGGGTGACGACGGTGTCGTCTGCGTCTGCGGTTCCCTGTATCTGGTGGGAACGTTTAAGGCGTGCGTAAGAATATAAAAATTATGAGAATTAAAGCTGATTCATTATGAACGGGCAGCATTTTGAAAATCCGTGTTTTTGTGCAGTTTGGAATCCGGAGAAACGAATGGGTTAAGGTGTGGAGATGATGGAAGATACAAACGTAACGGCAAAAGAATACCCTAAAATGCAGAAGTTTCTTTTGCTGATCGCGGGGTGTATCGCCATTGACCAGACCCTGCTCAGCATTGCGATCTTGCTGTCGTTGCTGATGGGACTGCAGATTGCATGGAAGGAACGCGGTATTTCACAGCTGCGCGTCTGGCCTCGTCATTTAAAATGGCTGTTGTTGCTGCTGTTGGCCACAGGTTATGTTTCACTGCATAATCCGCTGGTTACCCACCCCTTTGATTGTACGTTTAATTTCTTTTATGTCGTGGGACAGTATGTGTCTGTGGTCTGGCTGGTCACACGTTTCGGGAACTGTTTTGCGGGGAAAAGTCCTTTTGCCAGGCCGGCCCCTTACGAGGACGGCTTGCCGTTTTGGAAAGTTTTTATGCGCCAGCCTTTTCCGTTGCGCATGCTTCGTGTTCTGGGATGGGTGGCCGTTGTGTCTGTCCTGATTGGTATCGGGCAGCACTATTTTGGCGGTGCCACCGATGCCTTATGGGTTGACAAAGAAGCGAACCCGCTGTTGCGGAACCGTGTCTTTTCGAGCTGGGAGAACCCCAATATATTTGCCGGCTACTTATGCATTGTGGCAGCCTATGTGATGGGTTACATCAGCGTGGAGAAAAATTCGCGGAAACGCTGGGGACTGTTTGGCATCCTGCTGCTGGTCATCCTTTGCGAAGTGTTTACATTCTCCCGGGGGTTCTGGGTGGCCATGGCCGCAGAAGTACTGGCCTTTGTCCTTTTCTTTTACCGGAGGGGTATCCTGTATCTTTTCGGTGTTGCACTGGCAGGAGCCGCGCTGGCAGGTCCGGCCGTCTGGCAGCGCCTCAATACCCTCCGGCATGTTACGGAAGACTCTTCGGCCGCCATGCGACTGGCTTACCTGGAAATTGCCCAGGCGGTTGTGGAGGAGCATCCGCTGGGGATCGGCTGGTACAATTACCGTTATGTTTTTCCGGAATACGATTTCTATTTTAAAAATCCGGATGTAATTATGTATCATTGCCACAACCTGTTTCTGAATGTCACTGCGGAACTGGGGCTGCCGGGCCTGGTCCTGTTTTTGTGCGGGTGGGTGTATATGCTTTATCTGGCTGTAAAGCTGGTTCGGAAAGCAAGGTTTTTGTGGGTGCAGGCTTTTGCTGCAGGATACCTGCTGATGAGCCTGGGCATCATCGTCGGAGGACTTGGAGACCACGTCCTCTTCAATGTGCGCATGGGCGTCCTTTTCTGGGTTTTGAATACACTTTTGGTCCTGATTTGGAATGTTAATAGGTTTGCCTCCGAATAACGAAGCATAAGAAAATGTTTCCCGCCCAAAAAATGTAATTTGTGTAACTTATCTTGCACAATGCGCTGATAATTGGTAAAATTATTTCGAAATCTGAGTCTGTTTTGAAATAAATCGCGCCTTTTCATCCTGTAAAAAGATGGGAACCACAGGTATTTTTCCGGAAAGTTTTGGGTAATTCCAAATTTTGTGTAATTCCATTCGCTTTTTTGTTTCTTTTGTGTTATAATAATTTCGGATTCAAAGCAAACCTTGTTTCCGTAAATTTAGATACGGGATTTGCGGAACCAAGTTTGTTTTACCCGCGGCTTGCCGCGGAAATTTTCTCATAATATTTTAAGGAGGAAGGTAATTATTATGGTAGGTTTTGAAGACATCAAAGATCGTGTTTGTGCATCAGTAGTTAGCAAATTTAAAACTGCTGAAGAAGCTGCTGAAATGATTAAAGACGGCGACTGCCTCGGCGTCAGCGGCTTTACTCCGTCCGGCTATCCGAAGGCTGTGCCTCTGGCTCTGGCTGAAAAAGCAAAAAAGACTCCTTTCAAAGTTAATGTTTGGACCGGCGCGTCCGTAGGTCCGGAAATTGATGCTGCCATGGTTGAAGCTGGCTGCATGGACCGCCGCCTGCCTTATCAGACCAATGCAACCCTGCGTAAAGCTATCAACGCCGGCAAAGTTCGTTATGCCGACATTCATCTGTCCCATTTCGCACAGATGGCCCGTTACGGCTTCATGGCTGACCGTAAGAAAATTGATTTCGCTATCGTTGAAGTCTGCAAGATCAACGACCTGGGCGACGGCAAAGTTGGCCTGATCCCGACCACTTCCATGGGCAACAGCTCCTCTTACGTTGCTACTGCTCCGAAAGTAATCGTAGAAGTTAACACCACCCAGCCGGTAAGCCTGGAAGGCATGCATGACTCCTATGTTCCGCTGGATCCTCCGAACCGTAAACCGATTCCTATTGAAAGACCGGAAGACCGTATCGGTACTCCGTATATCCCCTGCGAACTGGATAAGATCGTAGCTGTAGTTCCCTGCGATATCACCGATAAAGTTCGTCCGCTGGGCGAAATCGACGAAGACGCAAAACATATGGGCCAGAACCTGGTTAACTTCCTGAAGAACGAAGTTAAGGAAGGCCGTCTGCCGGCTAACCTGCTGCCGTTACAGTCCGGCGTAGGCTCCGTTGCCAACGCGGTTATCAACGGTCTGGTTAACTCCGACTTCAAAGATCTGACCGTTTACACCGAAGTAATCCAGGACGGTATGTTCGACCTGATCGACGCCGGCAAACTGCGCGTTGCTTCCGGTACCGCTCTGACTCCGTCTCCGGAATGCCAGAAGAAATTCTATGAAAATGTAGAACATTACAAGAAATACCTGCTGCTCCGTCCGCAGGAAATTTCCAACAGCCCGGAAGTTGCCCGTCGTATCGGCGTTATCGCTATGAACACCGCTATCGAAGTTGATATCTATGGCAACGTTAACTCCACCCATATTTGCGGCACCAAGTTGATGAACGGTGTTGGCGGTTCCGGCGACTTCGCACGTAACGGCTACCTGACCGTATTCTTCACCAACTCCCTGGCAAAGGGCGGCAAGATCAGTTCCGTAGTTCCGTTCTGCAGCCATATCGACCATGCAACCCTGGACGTTGACGTTATCGTTTCCGAACGCGGCGTTGCCGATCTGCGCGGCCTGACCCCGAAAGAAAAAGCTCCGATCATCATCGATCAGATTGCCAACCCGAAATATCAGCCGTACCTGTATGATTACTTCAAGAGGGCCTGCGAGAAGTGCGGCAACAGCCAGACCCCGCATATCCTGTCCGAAGCATTCGACGTTTACAAATGGTTCGAAGAAACCGGCTCCATGGAAAAACCGGCTGAATAAAAATAATTTTTGCAAAAGCTTGAATTATTGTGTAAAATAGTTTACAATGTATTAGTCGGGTGAGGCTGAGGTCTCGGCCTCACCCCCTAAATCACAATCGTCCAATTGTGATTTTCCGATTGTTGACTCGATCCCTTGCGGATCTTGCCATAAAAACCGTCTCTGACGGAACACTCTCACCGTGATGCGGAGCTGTCCAATCCGCGTTGCGAAACCAAATTTATATTTATATTTTTAAGGAGGATTTGAGAATGGCAAATGAAACTCTGAAAGCGGGATTTGATGCGTACATGGCGAAAGCTGATGCTGCCAGCGCTAAATTCCCGGAACGTGCACACCTGGAACCCAATCGTCTGTATACCCCTCTGGATATCGAAGGCTTTGATTATGAAAAAGACCTCGGCTTTCCTGGAGAATATCCCTTCACCCGTGGCGTACAGCCGACCATGTACCGTGGCAAATTCTGGACCATGCGTATGTATGCTGGTTTCTCCACTGCTGAAGAATCCAACAAACGTTATCGTTACCTGTTAGCTAACGGTGGCAGCGGCCTGTCCTGCGCATTCGACCTGCCGACCCAGATCGGTTATGATTCCACCGATCCGATGGCTGAAGGCGAAGTTGGTAAAGTAGGCGTAGCTATCGACTCCCTGGCTGATATGGAAATCCTGTTTGACCAGATCGCTCTGGACAAAGTTTCCACCTCCATGACCATCAACGCTCCGGCATCCGTACTGCTGTGCATGTACATTGCTGTTGCCAAGAAACAGGGCGTTCCTTCCGACGCACTGCGCGGCACCATTCAGAATGATATTCTGAAAGAATATGCTGCACGCGGCACCTACATTTTCCCGCCGAAACCGTCCATGCGTCTGATCACCAACATTTTTGAATATTGCGCCAAATACGTTCCGAAATGGAACACCATCTCCATTTCCGGTTACCACATCCGTGAAGCTGGTTCCACCGCTTCCCAGGAAATCGCATTCACCATCGCTGACGGCATCGCTTATGTAGAAGCTGCTATCAAAGCTGGTATGGACGTTGACGCTTTTGCAGGCCGTCTGTCCTTCTTCTGGAATGCTCATAACAACGTATTGGAAGAAGTTGCTAAATTCCGTGCTTCCCGCCGCGTATGGGCTAAAGTTATGAAAGAACGCTTTGGCGCTAAGAAAGCTAAATCCATGATGCTGCGTGTACACACTCAGACTGCTGGTTCCATGCTGACTGCTCAGCAGCCCAACAACAACATCGTTCGTGTTGCTTTACAGACTGCAGCAGCTGTTATGGGTGGCACCCAGTCCCTGCACACCAACTCCAAGGACGAAGCTCTGGCTCTGCCGACCACTGAATCCGTTACCATCGCTCTGCGTACCCAGCAGATCGTTGCGTACGAATCCGGCCTGGCTGATACCATCGACCCGCTGGGCGGTTCCTACTATGTAGAAGCTCTGACCAACAAGATCGAAAAAGAAGCTTGGGATTACATTGAAAAGATTGACGAACTCGGTGGCGCTCCCGAAGCTATCGCTAAAGGCTACATCCAGAAAGAAATCCAGGATTCCGCTTACAAATGGCAGATGGATATCGAAGCTGGCCGTCGCATCATCGTTGGCGTTAACAAATTCACCCAGGAAGAAGAACCTCCGAAAAACCTGCTGCGCGTAGACGGCTCTGTAGGCAAACTGCAGGCTGACAAGATCGCCAAAGTTAAAGCAAAACGCGACAACGCTGCTGTAGCTGCTAAACTGGCTGCTCTGAAAGCTGCTTGCGCTGATGAACATGTAAATCTGGTTCCGCTGATTCTGGAAGCTGTTGAAGCGTATGCAACCGAAGGCGAAATCTGCGGCGTAATGCGTGAAGTATTCGGCGAATACAAAGCTCATACCGCATTATAATTTGAAATTAAAGCAAAAATTAACGGAGGTAATAATATAATGGCTAACATTAAAGTATTAGTTGCAAAACCGGGTCTGGACGGACATGACCGTGGTGCAAAAGTTGTAGCTCGTGCTCTGCGCGACGCTGGTTTTGAAGTAATTTACACTGGCATTCGCCTGACCCCCGAGCAGATCGCTGAAGCTGCTCTGCAGGACGACGTTAACGTAGTAGCTCTGAGCCTGCTGTCCGGCGCTCACAACACCCTGTTCCCGAAAGTAGTTGAACTGCTGAAGGAAAAAGGAATGACCGACGTTCTGGTTATCGGCGGCGGCGTTATTCCTGACGCTGACATCCCCGGCCTGAAGGCTGCCGGCATTGCCGAAGTATTCACTCCCGGCACCCCGACCAGCAAAGTTGTTGACTTCATCAACGCTAACGTAAAGTAATTCCTTCTTAAAACCAAAAGATGCAAGCCGGGAGCTTTTCCCGGTCTTGCATCTTTCATAACTATTATCAACAAGGCGGTGTGATAAAGAGCTATGGACATTGTAGAAGAAATTTTAAAGCATAATCGTCTTGCACTTTCCAAAGGCATAACAGCTGTTGAAAATGAGTATGACAATGCAGTTGATATAATGACCAAGATTTACTCGCACACGGGACATGCCTATGTTATCGGTATTACCGGACCTCCCGGCGCAGGTAAATCCACTTTGACTGATAAGATTGCAAAAGAATTCCGCAGACGCGGTAAGACCGTAGGTATTGTTGCAATTGACCCCACGAGCCCGTATTCCGGCGGCGCTATTTTAGGCGACCGTATCCGCATGATGGATCTGATGATGGATTCCGGAATTTTTATTCGTTCCATGGCAACCCGTGGCAGTCTGGGCGGTCTGTCCCAGAAAGCCGGCGATGCAGTAAAGCTGATGGACGCATTTGGCATGGATATTATTTTGGTTGAAACTGTCGGCGTTGGCCAGTCTGAGGTAGACATTGTCAAGACGGCAGATACGACCATGGTAGTCGTAATTCCCGGTATGGGTGACGACATTCAGGCGATTAAAGCCGGTATTCTCGAAATCGGTGATTTGATTACTATCAATAAAGCTGATCGGGAAGGTGCCGATAAACTGAATATTGAAATGGAAATGATGTTGGAGTTAAACAACGAAAAGAATGCCGGCTGGCGCCCGCCCATTAATCGGACGATTGCCAGCAAGGATCAGGGCGCTGACAAGGTAGTTGACTCTATCCTGGCTCATCAGAAGTTCCTTACTGAGACCGGCAAACTGGCTGATATCCGCAAAGAAAGAATCAAATCCGAAGTTACGGATATGGTCAATGTTCGTGTTAACCGTTACATAGATAAGAATGTGGTTCGTACGACTGAGTTTAATGAGACCATCGAACGTCTCCAGCGCAGGGAAATTGAACCGTATTCCGTGGTTGATACCATCGTTTCTAAGGTACTCAAATAAGAGGTACCTTAAAATAAATAATTTAATTTTTTAGGAGGATGATTCTTATGGCATTTACAGTTTCGAAGATTGATCACATTGGAGTTGCCTGCAAGGATTTAGACATTTCCAAAAAATTCTACACCGATATTCTGGGTTTGGAATGCACCGGTGAAGAAGCGGTTCCGTCTCAGGGCGTAAAAACCGTATTCATTAAATGCGGTCCGAACTTAATCGAGCTCCTGGTAGACATCACCGAAAACAACGATGGCCCGATCGGCAAATACATTGCCAAGAACGGCCAGGGCATCCAGCATGTAGCTCTGCTGGTAGACGATCTGGTAGCAGCCATTGCCGACGTACAGGCAAAAGGCGGCATTATGATCGACAAAGCTCCTCGCGGCGGCGCTGGCGGAATGGACATTGCTTTCGTACATCCGAAATCTGTTGGCATTCTGTTAGAGCTCTGCACTCCGCACAAAGCTTAATTTAAAAAGATTGATCGGTTTGTAAATTGTTTTGGTTACATTACCTGCCCGTCTAAAATACGGGCAGGGTGTAATATATAAAAATAAGTTCTCCCAATAATTTATGGAGGTGTCAAAACTTGACTACTCAAGAACGAATTGAGAAAATGCTCAAAAAGTCCGAAGTGATTATGGGCGCCGGCGGTCCGAAAGCTGTAGCTAAACAGCATGAAAAAGGAAAAATGACCGCTCGGGAAAGAATTGCAGCTTTGCTGGATGAAGGTTCCTTCGTTGAATTGGATCGCTTTGTTCGCCATCGTTGCAACAACTTCGGCCAGGAGAAGAAAGATCTGCCTGGTGAAGGCGTAACCACTGGTTACGGCACTGTTGATGGACGTCTGGTTTATGTATTTGCACAGGACTTCACCGTTGAAGGCGGTTCCCTGGGTGAAATGCATGCCAACAAGATTGCCAAAGTTCAGAAGCTGGCCCTGAAGATGGGTGCTCCGTGCGTTGGCCTGAACGACTCCGGCGGAGCTCGTATTCAGGAAGCTATCGACGCTCTGGGCGGCTATGGCAAACTGTTCTTCAACAACACCATTTCTTCCGGTGTTATCCCCCAGATTTCTGCTATCATGGGACCGTCCGCAGGCGGCGCTGTTTACAGCCCGGCTCTGACCGACTTCATCTACATGGTAAAAGAAACCTCCAAGATGTTCATCACCGGCCCGCTGGTAGTTAAATCCGTTACCGGTGAAGAAGTAACCCAGGAACAGCTGGGTGGCGCTATGACCCACAACTCCCGTTCCGGTGTTGCTAACTTCGCAGCGGAAGATGACGCTGACTGCATCCAGCAGATCCGTTATCTGTTAAGCTTCCTGCCTTCCAACAACATGGAAACCGCTCCGATCGTTGACACTGGCGACGATCCGAACCGTACTGCAGAAGAGCTGAACAGCATTTGCCCGGACAACAGCAATGCTCCGTACGATATGTACGACGTAATCAAAGCTATTGTTGATAACGGCGAATACTATGAAAACCAGAAATACTGGGCACAGAACATCATCACCTGCTTCGCTCGTATGGATGGCGAAACCGTAGGTATCATCGCTAACCAGCCGAAAGTTATGGCAGGCTGCCTGGATATCAACGCATCCGACAAATCCTCTCGTTTCATTCGCTTCTGCGATGCATTCAACATTCCTATCCTGAACCTGGTTGACGTACCTGGCTTCCTGCCCGGCACCGTACAGGAATATGGCGGAATCATTCGTCATGGTGCTAAGATGCTGTATGCTTACTCCGAAGCTACTGTTCCGAAGATCACCCTGGTTACCCGTAAAGCTTACGGCGGATCCTATCTGGCAATGTGCTCCCAGGAACTGGGCGCAGACCAGGTTATCGCTTGGCCGACCGCTGAAATCGCTGTTATGGGACCTGCTGGCGCTGCCAACATCATCTTCAAGAAACAGGATCCGGAAACCCAGAAGAAGAGCACTGAAGAATATGTTGAAAAATTTGCTACTCCGTACATTGCAGCTGAACGCGGCATGGTAGATATTATCATCGAGCCTAAGAACAGCCGTCCGGCAGTTATCAGCGCCCTGCATATGTTGGAAACCAAACGCGAGAGCCGTCCGGCAAAACGCCATGGCAACATTCCGTTGTAATTCATACAACAGATAATTCTCGACGCTTATTTTAAACATATAAACGAGGTGAAATGAATGGGTCCTGTAACTAATAACCCGTTTCTGATTGCTATCATCAACATGATCGTCGTATTCGGTGTATTGATCGTACTCGGCTTTCTGATGCATGTAATCGAAATGATTGATCCCACAAAGAAGAAAGCAGCTCCTAAAGCTGCCGCTCCTGTAGCTGCTCCGGCTGCTGCTCCTGTAGCTGCTCCGGTTGTTGAAGACAAGAGCGAAGAAATTGCGGCGGTTATTGCTGCTGCAGTTGCTGCTTGCGGCGGCGCCGAAAATGTTGTAGCAGTACGCATTGCTGCTCCGGCTACTTCGTGGGCTGTTGGCGCTCGCGCTGAAGCACAGACGGTACAACCGTTTTGCTAATTAAAAAATTAAACTAGGGTAATATTATACCTAAATTAAAATTTCAAGGGAGGATTTATATCCATGAAAGCTTATACTATCACCGTTAACGGTACTGCATATGAAGTAGAAGTTGAAGAAAAGGGTGGCGCTGTTGCTGCTGCTCCGCGTGCTGCTGCTCCGGCTCCGCGTGCTGCTGCTCCGGCTCCGAAGGCTGCTCCGGCTCCGGCTCCGGCTCCGGCTGCCAAACCGGTTGCTGCTGGTGCTGCTACCGTTACCGCTCCGATGCCTGGTAAAGTTCTGGAAGTTAAATGCAAAGCTGGCGACGCTGTTAAATCCGGCCAGGTTCTGCTGATTCTGGAAGCTATGAAAATGCAGAACGAAATCATGGCTCCGGCTGACGGCACCATCGCTGACGTTCGCGTTTCCGCAGGCTCTACTGTTAACACCGGCGACGTAATGATCGTTATGTAATTTGATTTGATGTAAGTTGTTTATCGTCAGTTCCAGGGGTGGTTCCCTTGCGGGAACCACCCGGGATTGACTTAACAGGATAATAGTCTCATTGTCCTGTGCTGAACATTAAAAACTTAAACTGAGTGGAGGACTATATATGGAAGCTCTGATTGTATCTCTCCAGTCCGTATGGAACGACTCCGGTTTCGAGGGGTTGACCAGCGGTAACGTAATCATGCTCCTTGTAGGCTTAATTTTGCTCTACATGGCTATCGGCAAAGGTTTCGAACCTCTGCTGCTGTCCAACATCGCCTTCGGCTGCCTGTTGGGCAATATTCCTAAGACCGGCTTCTTTGATGAACCCGGTGTTATGCAGGTTATCCTGTACGGTATCAACCACGAAGTATTCCCTCCGCTGATCTTCATGGGCGTTGGCGCTATGACCGACTTCGGTCCGCTGCTGGCTAACCCGAAGACCCTGCTGCTGGGTGCTGCTGCCCAGGGCGGCGTGTTCGTATGCTTAATCGGCGCTATGCTGTTAGGCTTCGACCTGCGTGAGGCTGCTTCTATCGGTATTATCGGCGGCGCCGACGGCCCGACCGCTATTTACCTGACCGTTAAGATGGCTCCCCATCTGCTGGGCGCTATCGCCGTAGCTGCTTACTCCTACATGTCTCTGGTTCCGCTGATTCAGCCGCCTATCATGACGCTGTGCACCAGCAAAGCCGACCGCATGATCAAAATGGATCAGCTGCGTACCGTAACCAAGTTCGAACGCATCATTTTCCCGATTGCGTCCACCATTTTCATTTCCTTACTGTTACCTCCGGTCTGCGCCCTGATCGGTATGCTGATGTTAGGTAACCTGTATAAGGAAGCCGGCTGCCTGGACCGTCTGAGCGACACTGCCCAGAACGCACTGATGAACATCGTAACGATTTTCCTGTCCGTTGGTACCGGTTTAACCATGGAAGCTGAAAAGTTCCTGCGTTATCAGACCATCCTGATCATCTGCCTGGGTCTGGTTGCTTTCGCAGCCGGTACTGCACTGGGTTGTCTCTTTGGTCAGGTTATGAAGATTACCTCTGGTGGTAAAGTTAATCCGCTGATCGGTTCGGCCGGCGTATCCGCCGTTCCGATGGCTGCCCGTGTATCCCAGGTTGTAGGTCAGAAGGCTAATCCTTCCAACTTCCTGCTGATGCACGCTATGGGCCCCAACGTAGCAGGCGTTATCGGTACCGCTGTTGCAGCGGGCACCATGCTGGCTATGATCGGACCTGCCGGCAAATAATTAGCATTTCCGGCAAGTAGTCTTTAGTACCATAAGCCTGTTTCTGAATGTTCATATCGTTCATTCGGAACAGGCTTTTTTAAAGAATGATTCAGTTGCCCGTATTGGGTATTGACAAATCGAAAAGTTTGTCGGGAAAAGACGTTCGTCTTTTTCAATGAAAATGGGTTTTCAAAAAATGTGGCAAAATTGTGTCATACATACTTTTAAAATTTGAAAAGTAGTGCTATAATAATGCCAAGAACCTTGAGAATTCCATAGTTGTATATTAAGCGTACGGAACACTGCCCGCTGCGTATTAGGCCGTACGCTCGATATAAATTTTAAAAGAGGAGGAGTTATATAATGGCTCAGTCCACAAAGTGTCTTATTCTGTTAGCCGTAATTGCCTTATTCTTCGTTACCGAAATCATTCCTCTGGCAGTTACTGCTATGGCTGGCTCTATCGCCTGCGGCCTGCTGGGATTTATCCCTGCAAAACAGGTATTTAGCGGCCTGTCCAACTCCACCGTTGTTCTGTTCGCAGGTATGTTCGTTGTAGGCGCAGCAATGTTCTACACCGGCCTGGCTCAGAAAATCGGTGAAACCGTTGTAAGATTCACCGGTACCGGTGAAAACAGCCTGATGGTTGGTGTTATGCTGGTCGGCGCGGGGTTATCCTCCGTTCTGTCCAACACCGGTACGGCTGCCTGCTTACTGCCTGTAGTATTGGGCGTGTGCGCAGCAGCAAAGATCCCTGCTTCTACCGAACTGATGCCTCTGGCATTCGCCTGCGGCGTTGGCGGTATCATCACCCTGGTAGGTACGCCTCCTAACATCATCGCATCCGGCGCTCTGGAACAGGCCGGCTACCGCGCTTTCGGATTCTTTGAATTCGCGAAGATTGGTATCCCTCTGACCCTGGCAGCCCTGATTTATATGATGTTCATCGGCAAACACCTGTTACCGAAACGTACGATTTCCGAAGATACGGAAGTTGAACAGGAAATTGAAGCTAACGAAACTTCTTCCACGAAGATGGCTGTTTCCGGTATCATCCTGTTAGCCGTAGTTCTGACCATGGCTCTGGGTATCAAAGGCGTTACCCTGGAAATGGCCGCCATCACCGGCGCTATCGTTTCCGTACTGACCGGCTGCTTAACTGAAAAACAGGCTTATGCTTCCATCGACTGGGTAACCATTTTCCTGTTCGCCGGCATGATGCCCGTATCCTCTGCTATGAGCAAGACCGGCGCCGGCAAAGTTATCGCTGAATGGGCAGTAGGTCTGATGGGCGGTTCCCCGTCCCCGATGATCGTGACCGCCGTACTGTTTATCCTGTCCTGCGGCCTGACCCAGTTCATGTCCAACACGGCATCCGCAGCTCTGCTGTGCCCGATCGGTATCGCAATCTCCAAACAGCTGGGCGCTGATCCGGCAGCCGTTCTGATGGCTATCGCCGTTGCAGCATCCTGCGCATTCGCTACCCCGGTAGGCACGCCGCCTAACACCCTGGTATTAGGCCCCGGCGGATTCAAATTCATGGACTACGTAAAAGCAGGTACCGGTCTGGTAATCGTTTGCTTCGTAATCTCCCTGATTTTGATTCCTATGTTCTGGCCTTTCTTCCCCGGCAAATAATTTTCTGGGAATATTTGTTAGTTACATAGTAATTTAATCAAAACGGACAGGCCCGGCTAGCCGGGTCTGTCCAATCAGTATTTATTATTTTTTGTTCCCTGCCGGTTAGGGCGGTGTTCCGGATCTCTCCGGAGCCGGCTCGGACATAATTTTTAAAAAATACTGAAGAAAAGCTTGTCAATTTGTAAAAAATAAGCTATAATAGCCAAGTGAGTTGCCTTTGCGGCAATGAAACGGAGTGGTACTCAAGCTGGCTGAAGAGGACGGTTTGCTAAATCGTTAGGGGTCGCAAGGCTCGCCCGAGTTCGAATCTCGGCCACTCCGCCATATTTCTGGCATACAAGCATCTGGTGAAAATCCGGATGCTTATTTTTTTTGCCAAATAAAGAACAATTACAGCAAGCTGTGATATAATAATGTTTAATAATAGTAATGTGCAGACAATCTATGTTGTGATGGAGCTGAATTACCCGGAACCCTGGGAGAAAGGAAAAATCCAATCACGTTTTGCTGATTGAATTAATGGAACGCCATGAGTACATATCTTTCTTTTAACAGCGATGCTAACAAATATTCCTCTCGTCGCAGCGTAGTGTACGGAAAAAACGGTATGGTCTGTACGTCTCAGACGCTGGCGGCCCAGGCCGGCCTTGACATCTTGAAAAACGGTGGCAATGCCATTGACGCAGCCATTGCCACGGCTATCAGCCTGACAGTACTGGAACCGCCCAGCAACGGCATTGGCAGTGATTTATTTGCGCTGGTCTGGTACAAAGGAAAGCTGTACGGATTGAACGGAAGCGGCCCGGCGCCGGCTGCACTCACCAGAGAAAAGGTGCTGGCGAAGTTTGGTATGGAGGCGAGAGCAACGGGGCATTATTCAGACGGCGGTGAAATCCTGGACCTATCTGCCTCTGACATGCCGGATCATGGTTGGGAGACGGTGACAATCCCCGGAGCGCCTGCTTCCTGGAAAGCGCTCCACGAACGATTTGGCGTTGCCGATTTTGCTTCACTGTTTGATGCGGCGATCCGCTACGCGGAAGAGGGGTTTCCTCTGCAACCGATCTGCAGCAGGATATGGAAGAAAAATGTGCCCAAGGTTGCCGGACTGAAAGACGAAATGATGTATCAACCGATGTTGGATACGTTTTTCAATCACAAAAAACTGGAAGCCGGAGATGTGGTAAGGCTTCCGGAAATGGTAGCGACGCTGCGCAACCTTGCGGAAACAGGCTGTGACAGTTTTTATAAAGGAAATATTGCCCGGGATATCCTTCGCTTTGCCGATGAAACCGGCGGTTATTTTACGGAAGCAGATTTACAAAACTACAAACCGGAGTGGGTAGAACCGATCCGGTTGCAGTACCGCGGCTATGACGTGTGTGAGATTCCGCCTAACGGACATGGCCTGGTGGTTCTGATGACACTGAATATTCTGCGCCAGTTATCTCTTGGGGAGAAGGAAGACCCGGAAACCGTTCATAAGCAGCTGGAAGCCATGAAGATCGGATTCACTGACGGTAAGATGTACATTGCGGATCCCCGTTACATGAAAGCCAATGTGGAATATTTCCTCAGTGAGGAATACGGTAAAAAACGGGCGGCGGAAATTGGCCATAAAGCACAGCTTCCCAGACCGGTAGATTTGAACTGTGGCGGCACGGTCTATCTTTGCACGGCTGACCGGGACGGTAACATGGTGTCGCTGATCCAAAGTCATTTTAATAACTTTGGCTCAAAATTAGCTGTGCCGGGGACAGGCATCCTGCTGAATAACAGAGGAAAGAATTTCAGCCTGAACCCGGAACAGGATAACTGTCTGGCCCCGGGAAAGAAGCCGTACCATACCATTATTCCCGGATTTTTGCTGAAGGACGGAGAGGCAGTCGGCCCCTTTGGCGTCATGGGCGCGTTCATGCAGCCTCAGGGACAGGTCCAGGTGGTCAATAACCTGATCGATTTCGGGTTAAATCCCCAGGAAGCACTGGATGCGCCCCGGTGGCAGTGGACCGGCGGGAAAACCGTGGAAGTGGAAGCCAATTATGACAGGAAGATAGTAGAAGACCTGAAACAGCGGGGACATGATATTAAGGTTATGGAAGATTTCACCTCCTTTGGCAGGGGGCAGATGATTTTACGACAGCCCGACGGCGTTTATGCAGCCGCAACCGAGCCGCGCACCGACGGCGTTGTTGCCGCATGGTAAGGAGCTGTGGTATAATATAAGATAATATATATCAAAAACATTACCTTTGCACAGTGACCCGTAACGTAAGCTCCGTATGAATGCAACGGCCCTGGCTGCTTTAAGAGATATTGAAGCAATCAGTCACAAAAGCTTCGGTTACCGTGCATATGTATTAATCAGTGTTTCTGTAAAGGAACAAAACAGGAGACTCGTATGTTTATTGATAAAGCAAGGATTTATGTGGAAGCAGGCAACGGCGGCGACGGCATGAGCAGCTTCCGCCGGGAAAAGTTTGTGGAAAAAGGGGGCCCCAATGGCGGCAACGGCGGCCGGGGGGGCAATGTGATCTTACGGGCCGATAACAGCCTGAACACCCTGATTGATTTCAGGTACAAGCGGAAATTCATCGCAAAACGCGGTGATAAAGGCGGCATTTCCAATATGACCGGACACCGGGGAGAAGATGTGATTATCAAGGTCCCCCTGGGTACGGTTGTGCGGGATGACGAAACGAATATCATGATCGCGGACCTGACGGAAGACGGCCAGGAGTTTGTGGCTGCAAAAGGCGGCCGGGGCGGTAAGGGAAACGCCTGCTACGCCACCAGTACCAAACGGGCTCCGACCTTTGCGGAAAAAGGAGAACCGGGAACCAAAGGATGGCTGCGGCTGGAGCTGAAGCTGCTGGCGGATGTGGGACTGGTGGGTTATCCCAGCGTAGGGAAATCCAGTATTATCTCACGGGTCAGTGCGGCCAGACCGGAAATCGCGGCCTATCATTTTACCACGCTGACTCCGGTTTTGGGGGTTGTCCGTTTAAGCGAGGAGCAGAGCTTTGTGCTGGCGGACATTCCCGGGCTGATTGAAGGCGCCGCGGAAGGCGTGGGTCTGGGTCATGATTTCCTGCGTCACATTGAACGGACCAAGGTGCTGCTTCATGTGGTGGATGTTTCCGGCTGCGAGGGCCGGGACCCTATTGAAGACTTTGAGAAAATCAATCACGAGCTGGAGGCTTACAGCGCTAAACTGGCCCGCCGCAAGCAGCTGGTAGTGGCTAACAAGATGGACCTGCCGGACAGTTCGGATAATTTTGTTCTGTTAAAAGAATATGTTGAAGCAAAAGGTTATGAGATCATGCCGGTTTCCGCAGCCACAGGCGAGGGCCTGCAGGATTTGATGTGGAAAGCCTGGGAGATGGCCCGGCAGTATGTGGCGGAGCCGGAAGAAGAAATCGGAGTTATCGACGAGGGAGACCCGGACAGCTTTGAAATTATCCGGGGCGCCGAGGACGCGGATTTTGAAGTAAAAGGCAAGAACATCGAGCGCCTGGTAGCCATGACGAATTTTGATAATGAGGAAGCGCTGTACCGTTTCCAGCTGATCTGGAAACGCCTGAAGATTGAAGAAGCGCTGCTGGAAGCCGGCATTCAGGAAGGGCAGACGGTACGCATTCTGGACATGGTGTTCAATTATCAGAAGAGCAAGTGGGCTGACAAAAAATAAGAACGGTTTGTTTACTCTGTAGTTTATGAGCAGCCGCTTGCTGTGACATCGAGACGGGTTACGCAGAAATGCCGGTATCCCGTTCTCCATAATTCGTCTGAACGAGACCTTGGACGAGGGGAAGTGTATGTAATGATTCGTAACCGCAAAGATTTGGCAAAAGTAAAACGAATTGTTGTGAAGGTGGGGACCAGTACCATCACCTATCCTAACTGCAGTCGCAACTTCACCCGGATGGATCACCTGTGCCGGGAACTGGCGGATCTGCACAACCAGGGGCTGGAAGTGATTCTGGTGACCAGCGGCGCCGTAGCGGTTGGGTCGGAACGGCTGGGACTGAAGGAAAAACCAAAGACCATTCCGGGAAAACAGGCGGCGGCAGCGGTTGGACAGGGTATCCTGATGAATACCTATGAAAAGCTGTTTGCGGAGTATGGGCAGATCGTGGCCCAGGTGCTGCTGACCCGGACGGAAGTGCTGGACCGTCACCGCTATACCAATTCCCGCAACACGTTTATGGAATTGTTGAAGCAGGGGGTCATTCCCATTGTCAACGAGAATGACGTGGTGGCCCTGGATGACCTGAAGATCGGCGACAACGACAATATGTCTGCGCTGGTGGCAGGTATCGTGGATGCGGACCTGGACATTCTTCTCAGTGATATAGACGGGCTGTACACAGCCAACCCCAAAACCCATCCGGATGCAAAGCTTGTGTACGAAGTACGGGAAATTACACCGGAAGTGGAAGCCAGTGCCGGAGCTGCCGGCAGCGGATTTGGCACCGGCGGCATGTTTACCAAGATTCAGGCTGCAAAAGCGGCAACCAGTTCCGGTATCAGCATGATCATTGCATCGGGTACGGAACCCAACGCCATCACACGGATCCTGCAGGGAGAACAGCTGGGAACCTTATTTATTTCCCGGGAAAACCGGCTGCAGTTCCGCAAACGCTGGCTGGCTTTCGGCTCCCGCATTGAAGGTTCCCTGCTGGTTGACGCCGGCTGCGCGAAAGCCATCCGCCGTCCGGGAGGCAGCAGTATCCTGCCTGCCGGGATCAAAGAAGTCTCCGGTGAATTTGAGGCAGGGCATACGGTAAGCGTAAGGGATGAAGACGGGAATGAGCTGGCCCGGGGCCTGAGTCATTACTCATCCCAGGAGCTGGAAAAGATTAAAGGCCATAAGAGCAGCGAGATCGTAAGCATTTTAGGGGAAAAGACCTATGATGAAGTGATTCACCGGGACGATTTGGTAATTCTTTGATGTATCGGACAGGTGGCCGTCTGCAATTGGGACGGCAGTCGTCAGCTAAAGTTAATGGCAGATAATTATTATTATAGAAAACCAATATAATGACTGATGTGTAAGTTTTGAAAAGAAGGTGCGAAGATGACAATACGGGAACAGGCGATGGAAGCTGCAGCAGCGGCAAGAAAACTGGCTGCGGTTTCGCCGGCAATCAAAAACAAAGCCCTGGAGGCCATGGCTGATGCGTTGCTGGCGGAACAGGAAGGGATTCTGGCGGCCAATGCAAAAGATATGGAAGCCGGCAAAGCGAAAAATATGAAAGCTTCCCTGCTGGACCGGTTGCTGCTGACCTCCGTCCGACTGGTGGATATGGCCGACGGGTTGCGGCAGGTGGCTGCCTTGAAAGATCCGGTAGGGGAAATTATTGGCGGCAGCACACTGGCCAATGGGCTGACTGTTACAAAAATCCGTGTACCGCTGGGAGTCATCGGCATCATTTATGAAGCCCGTCCCAACGTGACGGCAGATGCTATCGGGCTGTGCCTGAAGAGCGGTAATGCGGTCATCCTGAAAGGCGGCAGCGAAGCGATCCATTCTAATACAAAAATTGCTACGGTGCTGCGGGCCGCAGCAGAAGAAGCCGGTATTCCCGCAGGAAGCATCCAGTTCATCACCAGTACGGACCATGCGGCGGTGCAGGAGCTGATCACCCTGAACGGGCTGGTGGACGTGGTGATCCCCCGGGGCAGCGGCCGTCTGATCCAGGCCGTGGTAGGCAACGCCAGTGTGCCGGTCATTGAAACCGGCGTAGGTGTCTGCCACACCTTTGTGGATGCCGGTGCGGATTATGGGATGGCAGAGGCCATCATCATCAATGCCAAAACCCAGCGCCCCGGCGTGTGTAACGCCATGGAAACCCTGCTGGTGCATAAAGGTGCGGTGCAGGAGTTCCTGCCCCATATGTTGCAGGCACTAAAAGAAAAAGGCGTGCAGATCATAGGCGATGAAACGGTCTGCGCGATGGATAAAGAAGCCCTGCCTGCTACGGAAGAAGACTGGGCAACAGAGTACGGCGACCTGCGTCTTTCTGTTAAAGTGGTAGAGAATACAGATGAGGCGATAGAACATATTAACAAGTATGGCACAAAGCACAGTGAGTGCATCGTGACCCGCAGCTTTGCCAATGCCAGAAAATTCCAGCAGATGGTGGATGCCGCCTGCGTATACGCCAACGCGTCCACCCGCTTTACGGACGGATTCCAGTTTGGCTTCGGGGCGGAGATCGGTATCAGCACACAGAAATTACATGCCCGGGGTCCCATGGCCCTGCCGGAATTAACCACCTACAAATATTTAATCAGTGGAGACGGACAGGTTAGACCATGATACCAATTCGGTTAGAAAAACAGAAAAATATTCGTGACCTGGGGGACACTGTGACCCTGGACGGACGCGTCATACGGCGGAACAAACTGATTCGCAGCGGCCGCTTAAGCGAGCTCAGCGATGCCGATATCATGTATCTGCTGGGAATCTGCCGGGTCCGTACGGTTGTGGATTTGCGGAGTGCCAAAGAAAGTGACGAACGCCCGGATCCCCCCTGGGGAGTTGCCGCTTATTCCCGTATTTCCCTGTTGAGCGACGACCAGATGGGCTTTGGGTCGTTTGCCGGTTCGCCACAGATCAAGATCAGCGTACTGGATGCGCTGATCAATATGACCAGCGGGCCGGTCTATACGCCGCAGCAGTATCTGCAGGATATCTACCGCAAATTTATCACATCGAAGCAGGCCCAGAACGCCACACGCCGCTTTTTTGAGCTGTTGCTGTCCATGAAGGGCGGCGCGCTGCTGTATCACTGCAACGGCGGCAAGGACCGCACCGGTATCATCACCGCGTTTCTGCTGACAGTCCTGAATGTATCCTGGGATATCATTGCGGCGGATTACATGGAGACCAATAAAGTGGTGGAGCCCTGGCTGGAGCGGAAGCTGGAGAACCTGCCGGACAGATACCAGAATAAACAGGCAAGGGCAGTGCTGCGCATGATGTACCTGGCAGACGCCGACTGTCTGCAGACGGCCCGGGAGGAGATGTGCAGTCTGGGAGGCACGCCTCTGGGGTATTTGAAACAGGTGATCGGGATTACCGACGAAACCCTGGAGGAATTGCAAAGCCGCCTGCTGCGATAAGAATTATGGATTTTTGCAGTTCCCAACATAAAAATGTCACAATTCATTGTTACAATAAAACCGTAAAGAACCAGCAAAGCATGCATTGTTGTAATGATACAGGAAAATGCGGTACGGGAGTGTGGTCAGCATGTTGAAGTTTTTAAAAAATAATCTCTATGCCCTTGTGTTTTTGGCAATTCTGCTCGGAGCCTGTTTCGGGGGCTACAAATATTACAAGAGCCAGAAAGCCACGAAAACGGAAACGGTAAAAACGGTATCCGTGGAATACGGGAACCTGCAGAAAAGCGTTTCTGCTACCGGCAGCCTCAGCGCACTGGATAATGTGGATATCAGCTCCAAGATTACCGGTCGTATCGTAGAGGTACTGGTAGCGGAAAATGACCACGTCACCGCCGGACAGCTGTTGCTGCGGCTGGATGATTCGTCCCTGAAAGCGACGGAAGAGCAGCGGGAAGCTACGCTGAATGAAGCCACGCTGACCATGAACCGTTATTCGGCGCTGTTGAGTAAAGGCGCTATCTCGCAGCAGCAATATGATACGGCCCTGATGAACTACAGGGTTGCCAAGGCTGCCCATGAGCAGGCGGTTTCCAACACCAATGATACCTATATCTATTCACCGATTGACGGCTATGTCATCGGTAAACCTACCCCTGTAGGCCAGACCATCAGCTCCGGTATCAGTTCGCCTCAGGTCATCATGTCCATCGCCAACCTGGACAAGATGCAGATCGAAACCCTGGTGGACGAATCGGATATCGGGCAGATCAAGGTAGGCCAGAAGGTTGAGTTCACGGTAGATTCCTATCCGGAAGAGACCTTTGAAGGTACGGTGCGGCTGATTTCCCGCAGCGCTACTACCACCAACAACGTAGTTTACTATAAAGTGTATGTAGATGTTGCCAATTCTAAAAACAAACTGTTCCCCACCATGACGGCCCGGGCCAGCATTATCATTCATGAGGCCGGCGACGTGCTGATGGTTCCCCAGAACTGCATTTTCTATGACGGCGGTCGTAAATATGTGAAGAAATATGACCCCCAGACCAAGCAGGAAACGGAAATTGATGTAGAAGTGGGCATGACCGGCGACGACAGCGTAGCCGTCAAGAGCGATCAGCTGCGCCAGGGCGACAAGCTGCTGGTAAAAACGCTGAAAGCAAAACAGACCAATAACAACAGACGGAGCCCGATGCCGGGCGGTCCACACTAAAGAACAAGCCTTAAAGTGAGTGTTGCACTGAATGCAGCAGCTGCTAAGCAGTCGAAACCGGCTCGTTTTTACGGCATGCCGGTTCCACAGAAACGGCACAGGAAATGAGGGATTAGCATGGCAGATGTCATTGTACTGGAAGATATTGTAAAACAGTTTACCATGGGCGATACCATTCTGCAGGCGCTGGATCATGTGAACTTCAGCGTGGAAGAAGGGGATTTTGTGGCCATCATGGGACCTTCCGGCAGCGGCAAATCCACCATGATGAATATTCTGGGCTGTCTGGACCGTCCCACTTCCGGCAAGTATTATCTGGACGGGAAAGAAGTGGCGGGGCTGAGCGACGACGAGCTGGCCCGCACCCGGAACGCCAAAATCGGGTTTGTGTTCCAGAATTTTAATCTGCTTTCCAAGATTTCGGCACAGCAGAACGTGGCGCTGCCTCTTGTGTATGCAGGCGTGTCGGAAGAGGAACGCATGGAGCGGGCCCGGATTGCCCTGCGGGATGTAGGGCTGGAGGACCGTCTGGACCATAAGCCCAACGAACTGTCCGGCGGGCAGCGGCAGCGGGTGGCCATCGCCCGGGCGCTGATCAACAACCCGGCCATCGTGATGGCGGACGAACCTACCGGTAACCTGGATACCAAGTCCAGTTATGAGATTATGGATATTTTTAAAAAGCTGAATGCCATGGGCAAAACCATTGTCATGGTCACCCATGAGCCGGATATCGGACAGCAGACCAAACGCATCCTGGTAATGCGGGACGGTCACCTGAACAGTGACGAAAGGCTGGTACACGATTATGTTCAATGAGTCGATCAAGATGGCCATTGACGGCATGATATCCAACAAGCTGCGCACGCTGCTGACGCTGCTGGGTATCATCATCGGCGTGGGGGCCGTGATTGCCATGGTCAGCCTGGGCTTTGGGGTCAAGGAACAGATCAAAGATAATATTTCCCGTCTGGGAAGCAACCTGCTTATCGTTCAGTCCGGGGGCCGCACGGCTACCGGGGCCCGCATCCAGGCCGGCAGCGGGGCGCGCCTGACCGATGACGACGCCAAAGCCATTGAGAAGAATATTGACGGAATCAAATATGTAGCGCCTATGGTTTCCCGCGGTTACCAGCTGGTGGTGGGCAATCAGAACTGGACGACCAACGTGCAGGGCTCTACCCCTAACATTATTGATATCCGTGACTATACGGTAGAGGAAGGCCGTAACATTAACGACCATGACATGGCAGGCAAGGACCGGGTCTGTGTCATTGGCAAGACCATTGTGGATAACCTGTTCCCGGACGGGGATCCCATCGGCAAGACCATCCGCATCAACAAAGCGCCCTTCAAGGTGGTGGGCGTACTGGGCGCCAAAGGGCAGTCTTCCGGCGGCCAGGACCAGGATGATGTGGTCTTTGTGCCCCTGACTACGGCCATGAACCGTATGATGGGTATTACGTACGTGAATAACATCACCATACAGGCGATGAATGAAAATGTCATTGACAGCGTGCAGGCAGAAGTGGAGCATCTGCTCCGTATCCGTCACCGGATCAAAAATACGGACGATGACGATTTTTCCGTGCGTAACCTGGCGGCGCTGATGGATACCATGATGAGCACGGCCAACACTATCACCATGCTGCTGGGCTGCATTGCGGCCATCAGTCTGCTGGTAGGCGGCATCGGCATCATGAACATCATGCTGGTATCCGTAACGGAACGTACCCGGGAAATCGGGATCCGGAAAGCCCTGGGCGCAACGTACAATAATATTCTGCTGCAGTTCCTGATCGAATCGGCTGTTATCGGTATCATCGGCGGCTTCTTAGGTGTGCTGCTGGGTATCGGCGCATCCTATGCCATCAGTACCTTTGCAGAGTGGAAAACCGTCATCTCGGTTCCGATCATCATCATTTCCGTGGTATTCTCTGTGGGTATCGGCGTATTCTTCGGTATCTATCCGGCACGAAAAGCCGCCCTGCTGGATCCCATTGAAGCGTTGCGGTATGAATAAAACGAGATTTACTTCCTGACGGCAGCAGGGGGCAGGTTTTGTACAGGCACGGACGATACGGTTGTGAATTGAGGAAATGCAATATGCAGGATGAGCGTAGCACAATGCAAAAAATGGAAGATTTTTCCCAGGCCTTCTCGGAGTTTCTGAGAAGGCCTAAAACCATTTTTGATATGAAAGACCGGTTCCGCCTGCTTGTGCTTCTGATTGCTGTCATTGCGGTTTTGGAATTCATAATCTATCGCATAAAAAACGGCTGACGGATTTTCCGGCAGCTGCGCAGGATGGGAACAGGAAAGCGCAGCCGCATTGCTTTTTGTATTCCTGGCTACTATGATTTTAAAATGTGAAATAAGCGGGGAATTATGTTTCCTTTTATTTACAAATGCAGGGATAGATTGCTATAATATAATGTAATACTTTAAGGAAACGATGAAGTAACAGCGCAAACCGATTCAGCAGTACAAAAACAGGGAGGCAGGGCCATGGAACGGCTGGCGATCATGGGTGGGACCTTTGACCCGATCCATATGGGACATCTGCGTATGGCGCATGCGGTACAACGGCAGCTGGAATTTGACAAAGTGGTGTTTTTGCCGGCTTATATTCCTCCCCATAAGCAGAAACGGTCGGACTTTGCGTCCTGGCAGGACCGGCTGGCCATGGTGGAACTGGCAATCAAAGAGTATGAAGACTTTGTGGTCAGCAGCCTGGAATTTGACCGGGGCGGCCTGTCCTATACCTACGATACCGTAAATGTTATGCAGGAAATGTGGCCGGACGCGGACATCTATCTCATCATCGGGGAAGATTCCCTGACCCAGCTTTACACCTGGTATCGGGTGCAGGATCTGTTGCGTCTGGTGTATTTTGCGGCGGCGGAACGCCCGGGCTATGAAGGAGAAGCCGGTGTAGAAAGGCTGACCAAGGCATACGGGTCCTGGGCCGCAGAAAAAATCATCCATGTGGAGGTTCCGGAAACGGCCATTTCGTCTACCGAGATACGGAAACGGCTGCGGGACGGGAAACCCATACGGGGCATGGTGCCCCTTGCTGTGGAACAGTATATTTTTGAACATGGGTTGTATCGGGCAGAAACATAAAAATTGTAAGAGTACCTTTTGTTTTAGAAAAGGAGAGAAGAACTCAGCAATGACCATAGAGGAAATGCGCGCTTTGCTGCAGCAGAGCCTGAAACCAAAACGCTATGAACATTCGGTGCGCGTATATGAAACGGCATTGAAAATGGCAGAGCATTACCATGCAGATGTAAAAAAGGTGGCCGTAGCGGCGCTGATCCATGACTGCGGGCGCCAGGTCCCCAAAGAGACCAGTGTGGCGAAAGCAAAAGACCTGGGACTGCCGATTGATTCGGTAGAGGAAGCCCAGCCGATTTTACTGCATGCCAAGCTGGGCGTTTATTTTGCAGTGCGGAAATACGGCATCAGCCCGGATGATTCGGAAGTACTGGATGCCATCCGGTATCATTCTACGGGGAAGGCGGACATGACGGAAACCGCTAAAATTGTATTTCTGGCAGATTTGATTGAACCGGGCCGGGATTTTGAAGGCGTGGAAGCGTTGCGGGAAGCATCCTTTCAGGATCTGGACAGAGGCATGTTCCTGTCATACGAAAACACCATCCGGTATCTGCTGGAGGACGGTCTGCTGATTCATCCGGACGCCGTTGCCGGATATAACCAGCTGGCGGCAAAATACAGGACAGAACAGGCTAAAAAGCAAAAAAATAAAAAAGGATAAATGACGTGCAACGTTACGTTCCCATCATGGAACAGACTTGTTGCCTCAGCGTTTCCGAAAAGGAAGCGCAACTTTAATCACAATTATAAATAATACTAAAAAAGAGGAACTAAATGGATTCGGAAAACAGGAACGGTAACAATACGGAACATGACAACAGGCATTATCATCCGTCCAAACGGCGCAGGATGCGCTGGGGGCGGCTGTTTCTGCTGCTGATCATACTGGCGGTACTTCTGACCTCGGTCTTCTGGGGCTCTGTGTGGGTATACACGAACATCATCAATGCACCGGAAAAGAAAGTGGTGGCGGCAGATCCGGCTATAGAAAAGGATGAAAAGCTGAACCAGCGCATCAATGTGCTGCTGCTTGGGATTGACGACGGGGACAGCGAAGCGGATAAAAGCGAACCCAAGCGGACAGATGCCATGATTGTGGCCAGCTTCGACCCGAAAGAGCACAAGATTTCGCTGATTTCCCTGCCCCGGGATACTATGGTGATCCTGCCGGGTCATACCCAGTATGAAAAACTGAACTCAGCCTATACGTATGGCGGGGTGGCCATGGCCAAGCAGACTATCGCCAATTTGCTGCGCATCCCGATTCATTATTATGCGCTGGCCAACTGGCAGGGATTCATTGAAATCATCAACCTGATCGGCGGCGTGGACCTGTACGTTGACAAGGACATGCGGTATGAAGACCCGTATGCAAATCTGAAAATTGATATCAAGCACGGCTACCAGCACCTGGACGGGGAAAAGAGCGGCCAGTATGTGCGCTTCCGTTCTGACGAGCTGGGGGATATCGGCCGGGTGCAGCGCCAGCAGAAATTCCTGAAAGCACTGGGTCTGCAGATGTTTTCCATTGAGAATATAACCAAAATACCCAAGCTGCTTTCTACTGCCAAACAATACATTGAAACGGATATGGACACGGTCACCATGCTGAAGGCGGCCCGCAGCTTTAATATCATGTCGGACAACAATATCCGTTCCGGCATGCTGTACGGTAACTTCTACGACTCTCCTTCCAGCGGTATCAGCTACTGGAGGGCTAACCGGGCCGATATTGAAAAATCCCTGAAAGAGGTTGACATTCCTTTTATGACGATGAGCGGAGGACCCGGTGACGGCGACCCGGTAGAAGGCGTGGATGCGCTGGGAGAGGGAAGCAACAGCGATTCCCGGAGAAGCGCGGCCGCCGCTGCGGCCAGAAGGTCTTCTTCCGATACGAAGAAAAAAGCAGCTGAGGTCCGCCGGTCCGAATCGGAAAAGAGGACGACGTCACAGCAGAAGAGCAGCAGTTCGTCCGGCTCTTCTTCCTCAGTATCCGGTTCGTCTAAGTCTTCCTCTACCGTATCCAGTACGCCGAAGCCATCGGTGAGCAGCGCGCCGAAACCGGCTCCGAAGAAAAACGCGCCCCCGGTCATCCGTAAACCGGTGGTCAGCAACAGGCCCCAGCCGGCGCCGAAGAACTGAGCCGGGACGGATGAGAACGGTGCGGTAACAGGCAGGAGCATTTTGCAATGGTTACCCTGTGCGTCGCGGCTGACGCACATATATTAAATAGAAGAAATCTGATAAAAATAGAAATGAAACGTAAGCGGAGGTAGACTGTATGACCATGCAGCCAAGAGAACTGGCAGAGAAGATTGCAACGATTGCAGACGATAAAAAAGGAAAAGACATTTTACTGCTGAACATGGAAGGCATATCCTATATGACAGATTACTTTGTCATCGCCAGCGCGTCTAACACCACGCTGGTGCGGGCCATTGCCGATGCCATTGAGGATAAGCTGGCGGAACAGGAAGTGTTCTGCAGCCACAAGGAAGGTTATAACGAAGGCCGCTGGGTGCTGATGGATTTCGGCGACGCGGTAGTGCATATATTCCTGGAAGAAGAACGGGATTTCTATAATCTGGAACAGCTGTGGGCTGATGCTCCCAGTGAAGCCTTCGAGGGGACCGATGATGGACAATAACCTGCAGTACAAAGCTGGGGACGTGGTGACGCTGAAAGTGGTCCGGGTTTCCGACATGGGCGCCTTTCTGGACGCGGGCACCGGTGACACTTCGGACGACATCCTGCTGCATAAACTACAGCAGACCGCGCCGGTGAAGGTGGGGGACGAAGTGCGGGTGTACCTGTATCTGGATCCCCATAAGCGCCTCACCGCCAGTATGAAGCTGCCCAAGATGAAAGAAGGACAACTGGGCTACGCGAAAGTCATCAGCGTGACCCGGGACGGGGGCTTTGTGGACATCGGGGCAGAACGGGGCGTGTTCCTCCCTTATACGGAAATGCTGGGCAGGGTGAACCCCAACCAGAAAATCTGGATCAAGCTGTACCGGGACAAGAGCGGCCGGCCTGCCGTGACCATGAAAGTGGACAAGGACCTGGCCAGAGCGGCGAAACCTATTGGGGACGAAGCCAAAGTGGGGGATACCGTAACCGGGACGATTTATAATATTACAAAAGAAGGATTTTTCATTTTTACCAATGACCGTCACATTGCCTTCCTGCACCGGAGCGAGGCGGACCCCAAACGCTATCTGGCGTACGGGGAACAGGTCACGGCCCGTATCACCTTTATCCGGGAAGACGGCCATGTGGATGTGTCCCTGCGCAAGCAGAAAGAAAACGCCATGGTGGACGATGCCCAGATGCTTTTGGAAACGCTGCAGTCCCGGAACGGGCGCATGCCTTACTGTGACGATACACCCACGGAGATCATCAAAACGAAATTCGGCATTTCCAAAGCTGCCTTTAAGCGTGCCCTGGGCCGCCTGATGAAAGAGGGCAAGGTGTACCAGGAGGACGGCTGGACAATTCTAAAATAAAAATGTACAACCGTCATGGGCAACCTTCCCTCCCCTGCTTTGCTACGGCGGCATCCTGCAAGCAGTCGCCGCCTAAAGCGCAGCGATGGGGCAAACCTTTCCAGGTTGCCCATGACGGTTTGCAAATGTGCTTTCAATTTAGTCGCCAATAATTGGAGGTTATCATCATGAAAAAATCTTCCATTATCCGTACTGCAGCTTCCGCTGCACTTTGTCTGTCACTGACTACCGGCGCCGTGATGCCGAATCAGGCCTTGGCCTGGGACTGGTTGTCTGCCGGGCTGGCTATGTTCCAGGTGGGAGCAGAGTATGCGTATCTCAATAAGCAGGTCAGCTATCTGGACAACAAGGGCCGTGATGAATACATGGGCCAGATCAAAAACAAGTATGGCGTCAACACGGACCCTACGGCCAATGCCATGCTGGCCCGGATTATGACCCGGCTGTCCGACGCTGTGGCGTTGACGGATGATTCTATCGTGAAAAAACCTTACAATTATTTCGTCAACAACGATAAATCCTTTAACGCGTTCTGTACGTTGGGCCACAACATGAGCGTCAACATCGGCGCGTTTACCAAGTTAAATTACAACGAGGACGAACTGGCCTTTGTTATTGCCCACGAAATGGGCCACGGCCAGAAGAACCACCCCGCCGCCGGGGTGAAGCGGGCGCTGCCCCTTTCAATCCTTGGGGCGCTGTATGCCAGCCAGAACCGGAACTCCGCCTCGTCTGTCGGTGCGGCATTAGTTACGACCATTGGTACGGCCAAGTGGGTGACCAAGCCCATGGAAAGCCAGGCGGACAAACTGGCCTTTGATTACGCCGTGGCGGCCGGGTACAACGTGGGCGCCGGCGCAGCCCTGTGGCAGCACATCCTGGAGCAGAACGGCAGCAAGTCCAGCGGTTTTGCGGAACTGTTCAACGACCACCCCACCAGTGTGAGCCGACGCGACAATTACAATAAGAAGATTACAGAGTGGAGCAAAAACCAGGTAACTGTTAATAAAGAAACCGGGCTGATCACGGTAGCAGGGAAGCCTTTCTATACACCGGCTAAGACCACGAACATGAGCCCCCAGGAGCAGGCCTTCCTGATTGCCGGGAACCTGTCTGCGGTGTTCCACGACGGCAGGCAGCACGACGCGGTGTGGACCAACAGCGAAAATGTGCTGCTGGTTGGAGAGCAGCCGGTGATGAGCCTGGACGGTGTAGCAGAAGCCGGAACCGTTGAAACCAGATTGCGGGACATTTTGAGCAGCAGCAATGTAAGGACTGTGGTTACCGAAGAAATAAAAGATGACAATAATTCCAAACGAAGTACTGCTAAGGCCGAAACAAAACAGAAACAGGAATCAACTGCGGAAACAAAACCTATGACCATGCGACAGAAACTGGAAGCCTACAAAGCACAGCAGAAGTAAGTTAGAGGTGGAAGAAAATGCCAGAGATATCTTTGTTTTTTGGAATAAGAGTTACCATGTATTATGAAGATCATCAACCACCGCATTTTCATGCTGAGTATAACGGACATAAGGTGCTGATTGATATAATGCAAGGTAGGGCATTACGGGGAGCTTTTCCGGCAAGGCAGTTGAAATTTGTCTTAGCATGGTGTGAAATACATCAGGATGAATTGATGCAGGATTGGGAACTGGCAAAAGACAATATGCCCTTAAACAAGATTGCACCATTAATGTAAAAGCGAGGAAGAACAATATGATGGACTATACACCGGATATTGTGCAGGTTGTTCCTCATGAAGATTACACGGTATCTGTGTATTTTTGTGATGGTAAGATTGTACTGTATGATGCCAAACCAAATTTGAACAAAGGTGTTTTCCAAAAATTGAAAGACAAAGTATTCTTTATGGAAAGATGCAAAATTATGAATGACACATTAGCCTGGGATGTTACAGGAACCAATGATCCAACAGCCTGTATTGATATAGACCCGGACTACTTATATTCCTTGGAGCATGTTACAGAACAAACAGCCTAAGATTCAAAGAAACACTTTAGGTTATTAGCAGATATTATAGACTCTACTATGATTCCCCATACCCGTCAGCAATGGCGGGTATTTTTAGTTTGGCTGTCCGGCCCTTATCAGCGAAAAACGTGGGGAAACCCTGAGTCAAGCCTCTTATAGCAGTTGAAATGCACTGTCAGACAGTCATTTCTATAGCTAAAGCTTCCAATGAGAGTTTTACCTTTATTTATTAAGAGGTGTGGCATCTTAACCCCAGTAACCATGCGGGTTTACGTTACAAGGTTGGTCGTTTTTACGACCAGGGCAGGGAAAATCCGTCCTTCATTCAGGCTCTGGCCGATGTGCTGGGGAATGAAATACAAGGATAGCACAGGGACAGTACAGACAAAGCGAATGAAACTGGCTCAGATTCACCGGTCTTTATGAGAATACAGACTTGCAATTTTAGCTTAAAGTAAAACCGTAGTGAATGATTAAAATTGCTTATTGCAATTTATTACTGATTGTGCTAAAATAACTTTGATTAAAGTACCAATCTTTGATATAACTTGTTGGAACCTTTGTGTGTTGCTGCGGACCGGAGAGGAAACCAGGCAACTCGCCCCGGAGAAACAGACAGCCTGCAGAGCCTTCTGACAATTTATATAATAATTTTTAATTGTCTTAAAGGAGGCAAAGAAAATGAAAAAATCTTTAGTACTGGCAATGGCTATGGCATTGGGCGTAACCGCTTCTGCCTATGCTGCCAACCCGTTCTCCGATGTACCGGCCGGTCACTGGGCTTATGACAGCATCAGCAAACTGGCGGCTGCCGGCGTAATCGAAGGTTATGGCGACGACACCTTCCGCGGCGACCGTCTGATGACCCGTTATGAAATGGCCCAGATCGTTGCAAGAGCCATGGCCAAAGGCGCCAATGTGGACAAACTGGCTGCGGAATTTGCAGACGAACTGGACAAGCTGAATGTTCGCGTAGCAGCTCTGGAAAAGAAATCCGACAACGTAAAGATCACCGGGGAAATTCGTTATCATTACAAGTATTCTAAGAAGAAAAGTGATGTGATGGACTCCAATAAATTACATGAAAATGGTCTGCGTACCCGTCTGTACTTTACCGGCAAGGTAAATGATAACTGGAAGTATGTTGGACGTATTCAGAATATACAGATGTTCCATAATGATGAAGAACCTGGCGTGAACCATACAGGCGAAGACGGAAACACTGATTTCAACATTGCCAAACTGGAAGGCCGTCTGGGTGGTGTTAATGTTGTTGCCGGGCGCGACGATGATGTATTTGTGAAAGGCTATATTTATGATGGCGAACATGATGCCATTAAATTGTCCTACGGTGACAAATGGTATGTAAGCGGCGCCTATGGTAAACTGACAGACGCGAATGAAGATGGATCTTTCTTCAAAGATTTAGTTGGCGTTTCCAAGAAATTCTATACTGCGGAAATCGGCTCTAATATTGACGAAAGCTTTGTAAATGGAAGAGTTGGTTATTTTAAAGCAGACCTCACAGATGAAGCTAAAAATGTAACAGATGGAAACCTTGGCATCTTCTATGTAGGCGCAGACTTCAATGTGGCGAAAGACTTGGCATTAGAGGCTACCTACCTGCGTGCCAACAAGGATAAATTTGGTGCTGTTGAATCCAAAAAGGACGGCTATGTATTTGGCTTAGGCTACAGAGGAGCTGAAATTTCCAAACCCGGTACCTGGGGCCTGACCGCTAAATACTACCGTCAGGGCAGAGGCACGTATCTGGCTCATACCATTGATGGCGATACCGACTTCAAATCCGGTTTCAAAGGTTGGTCTTTCGGCGGTGAAGTAACGGTAGCTAAGAACATGCTTCTGAGCGCAACCTACTATGATACCAAAGCATTGAAGGGCGAACATGACGACAATGCTGAAACGAAAGTACTCTGGACCGAATTTAACGTGGTATTCTAAGCAAATGCCGCATGAATGCCATTGCAATTTGGCAACAAGAAAATGCAATAACAGTAAAACTGAAAAATGATCCCAAAACAAACGGAGTCGCTGCGGTGACTCCGTTTTCATTTTTATCTTGCGTGATTTTAAACTGCGGAGTGGAGCAGTCAGTTCAGATTTTGTTTCGGATTTGACAGTGTATAAAAAACCTGCTATTGAGAATGCATTAAATATTTTCATAAAAAGCTTGACAAAATTTCAACAAAGTGGTAAAGTCAGTATGGGTTACGAGATTCTTGTAATCTGTCTATTATTGATTACAGGCGCGATTCCGGAAAGTTGACCCGTATGTGATGCAGAGGAAACACGGTCACTCGAGCAGGAAGCATGTGGAGATTCCGACTGGAAGAACGTTTTGTAATAAATACAACATGTTTTTCTAAGAAGGAGGAAAACGAAATGAAAAAATCTTTAGTACTGGCGATGGCTATGGCATTGGGCGTAACCGCTTCTGCTTATGCCGCAAATCCGTTCTCTGATGTACCGGCTGGCCACTGGGCATATGACAGCATCTCTAAACTGGCAGCTGCCGGCGTTATCGAAGGTTATGGCGATGACACGTTCCGCGGCGACCGTCTGATGACCCGTTATGAAATGGCTCAGATCGTTGCGAAAGCAATGGCCAAAGGCGCTAATGTTGACAAGCTGGCTGCAGAATTTGCAGACGAACTGGATGCCCTGGGCGTTCGCGTAGCAGCTCTGGAAAAGAAATCCGATAATGTGAAGATTACCGGCAACATTCGTTATCGTTATCGTTGGCAGACCAACCGTGTTGGTGATGGTCCGAGAAAAATCAACCACGACTTGCGTACTCGTTTGTTCTTTAATGGCAAGGTAAACGAGAACTGGACCTACGTTGGCATGCTGGAAAATATCCAGAATTTCCATGACTGGGAAAAAACAGAAAAAAATCATGTTGGTGAAGATGATGCTACCGATTGGCAGCGTGCTTATCTGCAGGGTCGTTTGGGCGGCGCTAAGATTACCGCAGGTCGTTACCATGAAGAACTGGTTGGTGGCGATTCTGATGTATACAGCAACCGTATCGACGGCATCAAAGCCCAGTATGGCGATAAAGTACGCCTGATGGGTTGGTATGGCAAAATGGCGAAAAAAGGTGGAAAAGACGCTGATTGGGGCAACAAAAAATCCTGGGGCGCTCACCTCGGTTTCGACTTGGGCAAAACGGCTGATTTGTTTGTAGGCTATGACGCAATGCAAAGAGTTAATGATGACAAACTCAAACTCTTTGACGTAGGCGTTAATGCTAAATTTGGTGACGTGAAAGCTACTGCTATCTATCTGCATGGGTCTAAAGACAATGAAGCAGATACCGATAAAAAGAACGGCTTCACCATTCAGTTGGCTTATAAGGGCGCTGTAGCATCCAAACCGGGTTCCTGGGGCTTCTTGGCTAAGTACTATAACCAAGGCAACCTGACTTATGTAGATCACGCTGCGTTCACGGGCAAAGGTGCATTCACGGGCACAGATGCATTCAATGATAATACCTTTAAGACATCCGGCTTCAAAGGCTTCCGGTTAAGCGCTGACTATACGGTAGCTAAGAACATGGTAACTCGCGTTTCTTACTTTGACCTGAAGGGCAAAGCCGATAATAGTGAAAAGGCTAAGACGCTCTACGGCGAAATGATCGTAACTTTCTAATTCAGAAGAGTAAGCGGTTATCAAAATTACAATTGTTAAAAGTTCGGCAGGACTGCTTCGGCAGTCCTGCTCTTCTTTTTTAGCTATTTGAGGTTGTGCGTTATCCACTGATTTTATCCCACTGTCTTTCTGCACTTAACATTTTTGCATTTTTATTTTTCTTAATGCTTGACAAAGTTACAGGAACATGGTATTCTGTAAAGCAGGAATAAGTATCAATAAGTTTTGAGGGTTCTATATTGATTCAAAACTCCTATTATTCTGGTTACAGATGCTGATTCGGAACGATACGTTGCATGCGATGCAGAGGAAACACGGTCACTCGAGCAGGAAGCATGTAAAGAATCCGGACGGAAAGGCATTTTGTAATAAATACAATATGTTTTTCTAAAAGGAGGAAAACGAAATGAAAAAATCTTTAGTACTGGCAATGGCTATGGCATTAGGCGTAACCGCTTCTGCTTATGCTGCCAACCCGTTCTCCGATGTACCGGCTGGCCACTGGGCCTATGACAGCATCTCCAAACTGGCAGCTGCCGGCGTAATCGAAGGCTATGGCGACGACACCTTCCGCGGCGACCGTTTGATGACCCGTTATGAAATGGCGCAGATCGTTGCGAAAGCAATGGCCAAAGGCGCTAACGTTGACAAACTGGCTGCAGAATTTGCAGATGAGCTGGATGCTCTGGGCGTTCGCGTGGCAGCTCTGGAAAAGAAAGCTGACAACGTGAAGATTACCGGCGCTATACGTTATCATTGGTCCAATGGCAAAGTTGGCGATGATAAATCAGTTCATTCTGCTCTCCGTACCCGTCTGACCTTTACCGGCAAAGTGAATGACAACTGGAACTATGTTGGCCTGTTGGAAAATCGTCAGGTATTCCACGACGATGTTTTGCCGGAATCTAACCATACTGGTGAAGATGGAAAAACCCAGTGGCAGCGTGCGTACCTGCAAGGCCGTTTGGGCGGTGTAGCTGTAACGGCTGGCCGTTTCCAGCATGGTCTGGGCCACAGTGAAGACGATATTTACAGCGATCGGTTTGACGGTATCAAAATTGGCTATGGCAATAAAGTGCGTTTTGGCGCTTACTATGGCAAACCGTCCAAATTTGACTGGCGCGAACGTGTTGGTAAGAATGATTACGGTTGGAAAAAAGGCTATGGCGTGAACTTGGAAGGCGATCTCGGCAAGAATGTTACCATGTGGGTCGGTTGGGATAAGTTTAAAAATAACGATGAGGTAAATGATGGTCGCGATGACAGCTCCATTTTTAATGTTGGCGTTGAATTCAAAATGAAAGATGTCAGCCTCGCGGCTACGTATGCAAAGAACAGTGCTGACAAGAAGGGCATAAACGCGGACACTGGTCTTAACGATGATTATTACAAAGATAATGGTTTTTACGTTGATTTGAAATATAAGGGTGCTGCGGCAGCCAAACCGGGTTCTTGGGGTCTGCAGGCCAAGTATTACCATTGGGGCGATGGCGTATGCATGGCCCATGGCTGGGATAACTTGTTTGAGCCAATAAAGAACGGCTTTAAAGGCTACAAGATTGGCGCTAATTATACTGTTGCCAAGAACATGGTAGCAGAGGTTGCATGGTGGGATACCAAGGACTTGAAAGAAGATACCAAGAGCAGAGTTATTTGGACTGCTCTGAATGTATCCTTCTAATCTGTTGATGTAAGGATAGTTGTTGGCAGATAAGTATGTTAGAAAGCCCGTATGAGGGTAAAGTAACATAGCGTAACGTTAACGGGACTGCGTAAGCAGTCCCGTTTTTGTGTTGTATATGATAAAAAATTTGACCTTTTTATGACGATTTGGTAAAAAGTCTGGGAAATTTATAAATCGGACTGGCACAATTATAGAAAATATGGTATCATACTTTTTAGCAAACGGCAGATAAGATTGCACGCATTGCTTCAAGCCCGACGGAACAGGGTTATGGATCGCTGGGATGAAGGTTTGGACTATGCTGGGAGTGTTTGCGGCAAAAATGGAAAGAAATTAGAAAACAAGGAGAAGCTAAAATGAAAAAAGTATTTAATTTTATTTTTATGGCATTAACGGTGTTGCTTTTATCCACCCCGCTGGGGGGCGTGGTGGAAGCGGCCCGAGTGGCCGTGGTACCCATTCAGATTGATGATCAGAAAGTGGAGCGTGCAGCAGACTTTAACGGGTATTACTGGGATATTATGATTGATAAATTTAAATACCCGGAATATGAACTGATGGACGACGAAAAGGTATCGAACGTGATTCCGGAGGAGGGACTCCAGTCATATGAAAAGACGGTTTTAGCAACCCTTTGTGAGAAAACGGATGCGGAGATTGTGGTTGCTATGAAACTGGACAAGGTAGAAGAGAATCCGCTTTCATTTAGACGCGAGCCGATGCTGGAATGTATTATGAAGGGTGAGTTTGCCGGCTATAATCGTCTTACCGGAAAATATTACTATAAAAAGATTTATTACAAAGAAGAGATTGAAGAAGTATTGACATTAAAGAATGACTGGCAGCAGGATGCGTTTGCTTCTAACCTGAAGCGTTATATTAACCGTGTTATGGAAGATAATGCGAAGCCGAAAAAGAAAAAATAATAGTTTAAGATTTTACTGAATTTGTGAGAATGAAATCCGAGACTGCGACAGTACTGTTGCAGTCTTTTTTTCTGCTTTGCTTTTTTAATATAGTAGCTTAGCTGAAAAAATAAGTAGTAAATCCATCTTCTTCCTCTATCTTTTTTAGATTATTTCTGTTATAATAATATGGCATAATTTTAAAGTGGGTACATGTATGCTGTTGAAAGAGAGGAAATGGCACGTGTATCCAACCTTTGTGATAGCATCAGTGTGTCTCGCTGAAACGTTCACGCGTATTGGAGGGAGTTTTTTGAAGAATAAGGAAATCTGCCGGGAGACGACCACCCGGGGCAGCGGCAAGATGGGGCTGGCTTATATGGCCTTGCTGGCAATCTGCTGCAGCTGGGCGTATGAGGGGTTTCGTTTTAACAGTACCGGCGTTATCAGTCCTGTGGGTATGGGGCTCAATTTTCTCTGGCTGGGGCTCTGGATCTGGAAAGTGTTTTACCGCTACGAGGTGATCCTGCGCCAGAATGAATTGGAGATTGTGAGCATCGGCTTGTGGAAGCAGGGCAGCTACAAAGTGGATCTGAGCAAAACGGAAAGCTTTGCCCAGCATTACCGTCACGACTTTTTCCGTCGTACCCGCATCAAGCATTATATCCACCGTTACAATATGGCGGATGCCAACCCCACCCGCATCCTTGCGTTTAAAGAAGGAAAAGGGCTGGCTGCGGTCATTTTCTGTTGCAGTGATGAGTTTTTAAAGGAACTGGTGCGGCTGATGCCGGATAAGTATCTGGAGTTTTGATTTTACACGGAGTTGTCAGAAGCAGGAGGCAGCGAAAGCATGGCTCTGGCTCATGACAACGGAATGGAGTTCTGTATGATTGATCTTTCTACGGTGCCGACCCAGGCGCTTGCCAACCGGATTTTGACTGTATTTTTTCTGTCATTTTTTGTTTTCATAATTACGGCGCGGATTCTTGGCAGTGAAAGGAAAGAGCGGTGGTTCAAACGCCGCACCAAATACACGCTGCTGAACCGGCGGGGCATTTTTGGCGAATATATGAATTTCGGCTACCCGCGGACCTGGCAGGGGCTGCTGGTGGCACTGGGTATGTACGGCTTGATCTTTATCATTGCCATCGGGTACATTTGTTTTTATCCCTACGCGTAAATGGCTTGATATGTTTTGCGCTTGCGCATTCGGGGAATGGCGTCATTCAAAATGATGCATTCTGTTGTTGTATGAATTTTCAGGGAGAATCATAGAAGGAGTTTGCAAGTGATTAAAGGAACCGTAACCGAAACCCACGGCGAGCGCGCCAAGGTTCGTGTTAATTTTAAAGAGACGACGGAGAGGGGCATGCGGGCGTACATTGACTGCTGGAATCCTATCAGCGCCCACCCCGGCGATAACGTGGTCATAGAATACCGCAAGGTGGATGAAAAGAAAGCAAAATGGTTCCAGATTTTGCTTCCTGTTTTGTGTCTGGCTGCCGGCGGTATCTTCGGTCATGCCCTGGCAGGCTTTTTCAAGATGGAGTTCTGGTTCTGGCCCTTTGTGGCCGGCAGCGTAGTGGTGTGGCTGTTCATTGCTTACAACTATATTAAGATTTTCCGCCGGGACGCGATCAGTAAAAAAGAACAGCTTACTGTGACGGAGATTGAACCGGCAGCGTTCCTGATTAACACGGAAGAGGAAGTAGAAGAATTGGCGGAGAAGCCCAAGTCGTTTTTGTATAGTGGAAGATAATTAGGCCTGGGCAGGAGCCATTTGAATAAGCGAAGCGTCCACCCGGAGGGTGCGAGGAACGTTTATTACGTTGAGCGACGACGGCATCCCGGAAGGGTTCCCAGTCTGACGATACCGAGCAACGCGAACATAGTGAGCGTGCGCAGTGAGGAAGTGGGAGGCGGGATGCCGCCCATCGCGACTCCGAAGCGTTAGCTGAGCGCTATGCAAACGGCTCCCGCTTAGGCATATTAAAAAAATAAAAAGGAGTTGATATTTTGTCAGATTTTAAAATTAAAGAGATGAGCGAAGAGGACCGACCCCGGGAACGGCTGTGTTCGAAAGGAGCCGAGGCACTGTCCAATGCGGAGCTGCTGGCGATTCTGATCGGCAGCGGTACGAAGGAGCATTCCGCCCTGCGTATCGCGGAAGAGATGACCCGGAACGAAGGACTGTACCGGCAGGTGGCGCGCTGGCACCGGGTGCAGGAGTTCAAACACATCAAAGGGCTTGGCAATGCCCGGGCGGCACGAATTCTGGCGGCTATGGAACTGGGACGGCGGATAGCCTGCGCATCAGCGATTGATTCCGAACATATCACCTCGCCGGGTGACGGAGCGCAATACCTGATGGGCAGACTACGGAACGAAACACATGAAAAGTTTATAGTTTTGCTCTTGAATACAAAGAACCGGATTATTAAAACCGAACAGATCGCAGAAGGGTCCCTGACCAGTGCCGTGGTGCATCCCCGGGAGGTGTTTGCCCCGGCTGTGACGGCTCATGCGGCCTGTATCCTGGTGGCTCACAACCATCCGTCGGGGGATCCGTACCCCAGCGCGGAAGACCGCCATCTGACCCAGGCTTTGGAGGAAGCGGGAAACGTTTTGGGCATTCCCCTGTTAGACCATTTAGTCATTGGGGACGGACGGTATTACAGCTTTAAGGAGCATGGGGATCTGTAGGTTGATTTCGTGTAGTTAACAGTGTTATATAATTGGACTCACACAGTGTTTTGTTGACAGCAGAGGGCTGTGTGATTTTGGAAATATGGGGTGAAGCAGCATGTTCAGCTTATTCAACAGATTTTCCCATGACCTGGGAATCGATCTTGGCACCGCTAATACGCTGGTGCATTGCAAAGGAAAAGGGATCATCATCCGTGAACCTTCGGTGGTGGCGGTAGACAGCGAAACCAATGAAGTATTGGAAATCGGCGAGGAAGCCAAGAAGATGATTGGCCGCACGCCGGGGACCATCGTTGCTATTCGCCCGATGAAGGATGGTGTCATTGCGGATTTTGATATTACCCAGTCCATGCTGAAATATTTTATTCATAAAGCAATCGGTTTTCATTCGCTGGTGCGGCCCCGTATCGTTGTGGGGGTTCCCAGCGGTGTTACGGAAGTGGAAAAGCGGGCGGTTGTGGATGCAGCGATTCAGGCGGGGGCCAGGGAAGCCTATTTGATTGAGGAACCTATGGCTGCCGCTATCGGTGCGGGGCTGCCTGTACAGGAAGCAACCGGCAGCATGGTGGTAGATATTGGCGGCGGTACCTGTGAGGTGGCAGTGATTTCCCTGGGCGGTATTGTAGTTTCCCGTTCCATCCGCACCGGCGGTGACGCCATTGATGACGCAATTTCCCGTTATATCCGCAAGACGTTCAGTCTGCTGATTGGGGAACGTACGGCAGAACAAATCAAGATTACATTAGGCACCGCCATGTTTGTGGACAATCCGGATACCATGGAAATCCGGGGGCGGGACCTGATCAGTGGTCTGCCTAAGAATCTGACGATCAACGCGAATCAGGTCTGCACCGGTATTGCGGAACCGGTTGCCAATATTGTGGATGCGGTGCGCAATACATTGGAGAGGACGCCGCCAGAGCTGGCGTCGGACATCATTGATCACGGCATTATCATGACGGGCGGTTCTTCCCTGTTGCGGAACCTGGACAAGCTGATCAGCAGGGAAACGGGCATGCCTGTCTATGTCAGTGATGAGGCGCTGGCCTGCGTGGTATTGGGTACAGGCATCTGCGTGGAAAATATTGATACCTATAAGAAAGGTTTTATGGCTTCCAGCAGCAAGCTGTAAAAATAAGGTGGCAAAACCGCGAGATGTGTTTTGCGGCGTTGTGTTGCCGGTTGGATGACAGATTATGAAAAAACAGCAGTTTGTGACAACGCTGGCAGTGCTGGGCCTGTGTGCCTGCATGGTACTGGCGGTGCATCAGCGGTGGCGCTTCCCACTGGTGAACGCGGTTGTGAATACTGTGTTGCTGCCTGTAAATGCGGTGGTCCGCCAGTTCAGTGATGCGGTTTCTTCCTTTCGTGACAGTCAGCGGCTGAATGCGACACTGCAGGAAGAGAACCGGCAGTTGAAGAAGGAACTGGATAATCTTCGCAGCGCGGAATACCGTCTGATGTTGTTGGAAACAGAGAATAAAGAACTGCAGGCTATGGCAGGCTATAAACAGCAGCGGGACGAACTGACCCTGCTGCCGGCCCGTGTCATCGGGGTGAGCCTGGGAGACCTGCATGAGTTTTTCTTTTTGGATAAAGGCGGTGCTGACGGGGTGCATCCTGATATGGTGGTGACCACCAGTGAGGGTGTGATTGGTGTGGTGGACCAGGTCTATCGGCATTACAGTCGTTTTATGCTTATTTCTGCCAATCAGTCCCGGATGGGAGTTAAGGTGTTGCGCAGAGAGTCCCGGGCTGTAGGCGTGCTGACTGGTCTGGGACCTAACCATTCCCTGCTGCAGGCAGAGTATTTTGGCCGGGATGATGACGTTCGGCCCGGGGATATGCTGGTGACCAGCGGCATCGGCGGCAAATATCCGGCAGGGCTGTGCATCGGTACGGTGAGTGCCGTAGACGCGGATGTGACCGGTCTGCAAAAGCTGGCGCAGGTAGAGCCGGCGGCTGATCTCAGCCATCCGGACAGAGTATTTGTTATTTTACAGGAAGATGTTAAACGGCGTATCGAAAAGGAAATAGCGGAAGAAGCCGGGGAGGCCAAACCATGAGGATGTGGTCATGGATTGCCGCAGCGTTTGTTATTCTGGTGTTACAGACGACTTCTTTGGGATTTTTCGGGGGCAATCTGTTTTTCGACTTGCCCTTGCTTTTTATTTATAGTATAGGATTGTTTTACGGCGCCCGGGCCGGTTTACTCTGTGGTCTTGCGTTCGGGTTGTTGCAGGATATCTCTTCGCCGGGTGTGTTTGGCTTTTGTCTCCTGACCCGTGGGCTGACCGGATATGGAATCGGCTGCATCAAGGAAATGATTTTTAAGAATAATTACGGGTACCATGTGCTGATCATTGGCGGTCTCAGCCTGTTGCTGCGTGTCTTGTACGCCATACCGTTTCTTTGGCTGAACGCTTTTGGGACAACGGCACTTTTCCTGTACCTTCAGGATTCGCTGTGGTATTGCCTGGGAAATATGCTGCTGATATTACCGGTATCTCGTATTTTGCTTGCGTTGTATCATTGGGTCGCAGAGGAAGATGTAACGTATTGATATATAAAACCTGTAGGAAAACGTGTACTGTTTTGGTGTCCGACGTGCCGGAACCGGACGGATGAATTGAGATTGAAAGGGCTATTGGGGTGAACCGAACTTCCGGGAATCGTTTAAAAGAAATGCTTGCGGTGGCGCTGGCTGTTTTTTTGATATTAGGCGGACGGCTGGCCTGGCTGCAACTTTATAAAGGATTATATTACGGCAGGCAGGCTGACGGAAACCGGATGCGCAGCTCGGTGATCATGGCGCCCCGGGGACGGATCATGGACCGGCACGGCAAGGTACTGGCAGACAGTTCGCCGGGCTACGTGCTCAGTCTCCAGGCAGGCCATTCCTTTTCTGATTCGGAAGTGAACCTGCTGGCCCAGTTGCTGGCCATGCCGTCGGACGTGATACGCAAAAAGGCTGACAGAGCGGCCAATACCTATGAGCAGATTGTGATCAAGGGGGAACTGACCTCCCGGGAGATTACGTTGCTGGAGGAACATGTAAAAGAGCTGCCGGGCGTTTCCCTGGACCTGCAGCCCATGCGGCATTATCTGTATGGGGAGTCAGCGGCTCATGTGCTGGGGTATGTGGGTGAAGTTTCGGAAGAACAGCTTAAGCAGGGAAAATATAAGGGACTTTCTCCGGGGAGTATTGTGGGGAAAGAAGGCCTGGAGCTTGTTTACGATACTGTACTGCGGGGACAGACCGGCCGCAAGACAGAAGAGGTTGACGTGCGGGGCAAGGTGGTCCGCAAGCTGGGGGGACAGGCTCCGCTTTCCGGTAAAGGCCTGGTCCTCACGATTGATTTTGCCTTGCAGCAAGATTTGGAACGGGTCATGGACAAGCAGCTGGCTGCCTTGCGCAGCAGTGGGATTGCTCCCAATGCGTTTGCAGCGGCGGCGGTAGCCATGGATCCCAACACCGGCGCAGTGCGTGCCCTGGTCTCCCGTCCCGGTTATGACCCCAACTGGTTTGTAGGCGGTATTTCTTCTGCCCACTGGAAACTGATCAATGAGAACCTGTTTCACCCGCTGACGAATCGGGTGATTAACGGGGAATATCCTGCGGGTTCTACTTTTAAAGTGGTTACCGGTTCAGCCGTGTTAGACTGTCACGGAGTGACGCCGGAGGAACTGATCTTTGACTCCGGGAAGCACTGGCTGGCGGACATGGGCAATGCCGGTGGGGAAGCCCTGGGCTGGATTAATTTCCAGACCGCCTTCGCCATGTCGGATAATGTATATTTTTATGAAATGGGACGCCGGGCCGGGATTGAGAACCTGAATGCCTGTGCGGCAAAATACGGGTTCGGCAGACCGACCGGCATTGAGCTGGCGGGGGAATCTTCCGGCCTGATTGCCGGACCTGCAGCCAAGAAGAAAGTGTTTAATGAAGAATGGGGGTTAGGGGACACCTTTAACGCGGCCATCGGTCAGGGGCTGACCTTAGTGACGCCCATGCAGATCTGTCAGATGCTGGCGGCGGTGGCGGCAGACGGGGTGGTTCATCCTCCTTACTTAGTGGAACAAATCGTAAATGCGGATGGCAGCGTGTATGAAACACCGAAGCGGCCGGAAAGCCGTAAACTGGAGCTGGAGCCCCGGACGATCCAGTTGATCCAGAAAGGGCTGAAGGGTGTGACCCAGCCAGGAGGGACCGGCGCCTGGTTTGCCAACCTGCCGGTACCGGTAGCAGGCAAGACCGGCACTGCGGAGAATCCTCACGGACAGGATCACGGATGGTTCATCGCCTATGCCCCGGCAGAAAAACCGGATCTGGTCATTGCCTGTATCGTAGAGCAGGGTTCCTACGGCGCTACGGCTTCCGGTCCCATTGTGTATGAAGTGCTGGAAGATTATCTGAGCGGCAAGTTGAAGCCTGAAACGGAAGAACAGCGCAAAGAAGAAAAGAGTCTGGCTGCAAAAAGCAACAGCAGGAAATAATTTTATGCCCTGGTTTTTATGTTATTTTCAAACAACAGGCAGAGAGGAACAGAACGTTGCATCGCTATTTACGAAATCTGGACTGGATTTTAATATGGACGGTTCTGCTGCTGACCGGTATCGGTATGGTTCTGATTGCCAGCGCTACCCACGGGGATGCGCTGGTGTCGGGAAGCAACCGTTTTGTGCAGCGGCAGGGGTTGTTTCTGCTGGTGGATGTGCTGCTGGCAGTGGGAATCATTTCGCTGGATTACCATTCTTTAAAACGGATTGCTCTGCCTTTATACGGTTTTACGGTTTTGCTGCTGCTGGGGGTTATGTTTTTTGGTCATGCCAGTCTCGGGGCGCAGCGCTGGATCCAGATCGGTCCGGTGACATTCCAGCCCAGCGAGTTTTCCAAAGCTTTTATGATTGTCTGTCTGGCTGCCTTTTTGGATGAGCGCAGTGAATATCTGGAGCAGTGGAAAGATTTTATTCCTGCCTGTCTGTTTATGGTGATTCCCTTTGTGCTGGTGTTGCGGCAGCCGGATCTGGGGACGGCTCTGGTTTTTGTGGCTATTGCTTTTTCCATGTTCTGGGTCTGCGGATTTAAACTAAAGTGGATCGGAGTGCTGGCGGGGGTGTTTGCCTGTGCGGCTCCCGTGTTGTGGCGGTTTTTGCATGAATACCAGAGGAACCGTATCCGGGTTTTTCTGGATCCGGAACTGGATCCTTTCGGGGCAGGTTATCACGTGATCCAGTCCAAGATTGCCATCGGCAGCGGTATGCTGTGGGGTAAGGGTTTTATGCAGGGAACCCAGAGCCAGCTGGACTTTTTACCGGAAAACCATACAGATTTTATCTTTGCGGTAGCAGGGGAAGAGTTTGGTTTTGTCGGCGCTGTTGTGATTCTGCTGTTGTATTTGGTACTGATCTGGCGGGGCCTGACTATCGCCCTGAACGCGGAAGACCGTTTCGGTATGTTACTGGCTACAGGCATTACCGGTATGTATCTGTTCCATGTGCTGGTCAATGTGGGCATGACCATCGGCATCATGCCGGTAACAGGGGTGCCGCTGCCCTTTCTCAGTTACGGGGTCAGTTCCCTGACTACCAATATGCTGCTGGCAGGGGTATTATTGAATATTAATGTACGGCATACACGATTGCAGTTTTAGATGACTATTTGGAGGCTCTCACATGAACAAGGAACTGGCCATTGACATGCTGGCGGCGGTGAAGAAACCGGCCCGGTATACCGGCGGGGAGTTTGGCAGTATTTTCAAGGATGAAGCAGAAGTGCGGATCGCTCTGGCTTTCCCCGATGTGTATGAAGTGGGAATGAGCTATCTGGGCTTTAAAATTTTATATCATCTGGTCAATAAAATGGAAGGCATTGCGGCGGAACGGGCTTATGCTCCATGGATCGACATGGAGCAACTGATGCGGGAACGCAATGTTGTACTCACCACCCTGGAAACCAAAAAGGCCCTTTGTGAATGTGACCTGGTAGGCTTTACCCTGCAGTATGAGCTGAGCTACACCAATATCCTGAACATGCTGGACCTGGGCGGCGTTTCCGTTCTTGCAGCGGAGCGTGGGGACGAGGAGCCCTTTGTGGTGGTGGGGGGACCTTGCGTCTTCAATCCGGAGCCCCTGGCGGATGTGATTGATTTTGCCATATTGGGTGAAGGGGAAGAAGCGCTGCCGGAAGTCCTGACCTGTTACCGTAACTGGAAGCGGGAAGGAAAACCGGGAGGCAGGCAGGAGTTTCTGCACCGGGCAGTTCGGATTCCGGGTGTCTATGTTCCTTCTTTTTATAATGTAACTTACAATGAAGATTTTACAATACAGGCAGTGACTCCCAATACACCGGATGCACCGGCCACCGTGACTAAACGGGTGGTGTCGGATTTAAATAAAGTAGATTTTCCCACGGCGCCGGTGGTGCCTTTTGGGGAAATTGTACATGACCGCATCATGCTGGAAATGTTCCGGGGCTGCAGCCGGGGGTGCCGCTTTTGCCATGCGGGGATGGTGTACCGTCCCGTGCGGGAGCGCCGCCCGGAAGTGTTGCGGGAGCTTGCCCATAAGCAGGTGGATAATACGGGCTACGAGGAAATTTCTCTGGTGTCTTTAAGTACGGCAGATTATTCCTGTCTAGGTCCGTTTTTGGATACGATGATTGCAGACTTTAAGGACAGGAAGGTCAGTGTATCTTTGCCCAGCTTGCGTATTGACGCGTTCAGTGTGGACGTGGCCAAAAAGGTGCAGGCGGTGCGGAAGAGCGGCCTGACGTTTGCGCCGGAGGCGGGCAGTCAGCGCATGCGTGACGTAATCAACAAGGGCGTTACGGAAGAAGATTTGTTGCACGCAGTGAGCGCGGCCTTTGCCAACGGCTGGAAAAAAGTTAAACTGTATTTCATGATCGGCCTGCCCGGCGAGACGGATGAGGACGTGCTGGCCATTGCCCAGCTGGCGAAAAAGGTACAGTGGAAGTTTAAAGAGATTACAGGCAAAGGGGGCTGCCAGGTAACCATCAGTGCGTCCTCTTTTGTGCCGAAACCCTATACGGCGTTTCAGTGGGCACCGCAGGATACGCTAGAGGAGATTCGCCGGAAGCAGGGTCTCCTGATTGAAGCGACACGGGTCAAAAATATTACCTTCCAGTATCATGACGGCAAGACCAGTATTATGGAAGGCATCTTTGCCCGGGGTGACCGCCGTCTGGGTAAGGCGTTGTATCTGGCCTGGCAGCGCGGGCAGCGTTTTGACGGATGGGCGGATGTGTTTGATTTTGAACGCTGGCAGCAGGCGCTGCAGGATTGCGGACTGGATCCTGATTTTTATAATCACCGGGTGCGGGGCGAGAATGAAGTGTTCCCCTGGGAGCATTTGCAGCCTGCGGTGAACCGGGCGTTCCTGGCCAGTGAGTATAAAAAGGCCAAACAGGGATTGCTGACGGCAGACTGCCGGCAGGGCCATTGCAACGGTTGCGGTGTTTGTCAGCGGCTGGGTATTCCGGTCATGGACTGGAGCGGCAGGGCCTATGACGCATCAAAAGAAAATGGTTTTGCTTCTCTGGCAGAAAAGATGGCTGGCGGGGATAACCAAAGCTACAGTGCCGCAACCCAACGGCCCGGTCTGCCGAAAGAAGGGGGTGAGGCGGAATGAAGCTGCGGTTTCAGATTACCAAGGAGAAAGAAATCCGTTTCATTTCCCACCTGGAGTATGTACGCACCATTGGCCGTGCCATACGGCGGGCCAAATTACCGGCGGCCTATTCCCAGGGGTTTAATCCGCATATGAAATATTCCCTGGCATCTGCGTTAGGTGTGGGAGTCGTCAGTTATGCGGAATTTGTAGAGCTGGAACTGGCGGAACCGGTTCATCCGCTGGAAGCAGCAGAAGCGTTGCAGAAAGCGCTACCCCGGGGCATCCGGGTGCTGGCAGTGGACGCGGTGGAGAACAGTGCCCCAGCTCTCATGAGCGTGGCAGGAGGCGCGGAGTACCGGGTAACGCTTCCCTGGACGGGGGACATTGCGCCGGCGGTGGAGGCATTTAACCTGGCAGAAGCCGTATTTTTTGAAAAACAGGCTCCCAAAGCCAAAGAAAAAGTCAAGCGAATTGATGTGAAGTTTTATATATCCGAATTGTCAGCGGTACAGCGGGAAAAGGAAACAGAGCTGCATTTCCATTGCCGTATCACCCCTAACGGCAGCATGAAAGCAGTGGATCTGCTCAATACACTGAATGAACAGTACGGTTTGCAGCTGCCGGTGGAAAAGGCAGATATTGAACGGATGGATCTGTACCGGGTAGATGAGATGGGGAACAAGTGGCCCATGCTGGACACGTTGTTTGAGCAGGGCTGACTTATAAAAAAACAGGGTCAGCCTGCGTGGGTGGTAGTTGCCCGCAGGGGTGGCTCTGTGTTGAAACTGACGAAAGGAGGGCAGACCGATGCCGCAGCAGATTATTATCAGCAGTACCCCGGAAGAAGTCCGCATGGGGCTGGTGAATAATGGAATATTGCAGGAGTTCATGGTGGAACGGGCCATGTCTGCCCATTTGGTAGGGAGCATCTTTCTGGGTCGTGTCAGTAATGTGGTGAAAGGGATACAGGCTGCCTTTATTGACATCGGACTGGATCAGAATGCATTTCTGTATCTGGGTGATTCCAGTGATCTGACAGAAGGTGCTTCTGTTATGATTCAGATTACCAAGGATCCCCGGGGGACAAAGGGACCCACGGCCAGCAGGGAAATCACATTTCCCGGACATTATGCCGTACTGTTTCCTTTTTCCGATTATATCGGTATATCCCGGAAGATAAATGATGAACAGGAACGGATCCGGCTGCGTAAAATTGCGGAACAGTGTAAACCCGACGGGATGGGCATTGTCATGCGTACGGAAGCAGAAGGAATTGAGGCAGAGGTACTGGAAACGGACATCCGGAGTCTGCTTGCCGAATGGAATGTGGTAGCTGCCAGGGCCAAACGGGCCAAGGCGCCGGCTTTTTTGCACCGGGAACTGGATTTATCGGTACGTATGGTGCGCGACTATTTTACCAGAGATGTTAAAGAAATTGTGGCAGATAATCCGGATGTGTTTCAGCGGATACAGGATCTGCTGGCCGAGATGCAGGGTGCAGAGGATACTGTGCTACGACTGTGGGACAGCGGGGAAGATGTGTTTTCCGGCTTTGGACTGGGAGACGCGTTGGCTTCTCTGGCGGATCGCCGGGTGGAACTGCCCAGTGGAGGGTATCTGGTGATAGACCATACCGAGGCCATGACCGTGATTGATGTGAACAGCGGCAGCTACAGCGGCAAAAGCAATCTGGAAGAAACCATCATGGAGATTAACCGGCAGGCTGCCCGGGAGATTGCGCACCAGCTTCGCCTGCGGGATATTGGCGGTATTATTGTAGTAGATTTCATTGACATGCACAGTGAGGAGAACCGGCAGGAGATATTGTCTGTATTGGAGAGTTCTTTTGCCGGGGATAAGATGCGGCCGCGGGTGCAGGATATAACCGCGCTGAACCTGGTGGAGATTACCCGGAAGAAGTCGCGGCAGAATCTGGAAGCGGTACTGTTTGCAGATTGTCCTGTATGCAGCGGCAGCGGACGGGTCCAGTCCAAAGAAGCGATTGCGTTGGAAATCAAGCGCCGGGTGCGGGGCCTGTTAAAAAAACAGGGAAGCGCAAAAGAGATTCTGCTGGTGACGCATCCGCTGGAAGCAGAATACCTGCAGCAAAATTTGTTAAAGGACTGGAACCGGGAGTTGTCCTGCTATCTTGCGGTGGAGGCAGATCCTTCTCTCCATGTGGAAGCATTTATGATATTGGATAACAGCGGGAATTAACTGATAGTGTTTCTTTTACGCCTGTCGCAGCAGAGAAAAGAGGCCTCATTTTAGCGGACTCCGTCTAAAATGAGGCGTTTTTTTGTTTTTTCTGTAAAAAAAGTTAAAAATCACGAATTTTTTTTGTTGACATTCCACTAAATATGCTATAATAGAACCATAATGACTCTATCTATAGTTGTTTATAGAATCAGAAGAATAATTTGGAGGGATGAGAAATGAAAAAACTTGTTTCATTAATTGTCGGCTTGGCTCTGTGCCTGGGGCTGACTTCTTTTGCCTTTGCAGAGGGCCCTGCTCCTGTTGCTTCAGAACAGCTGGACGCCATTGAGACCGCGTTGTACGGAACGCATCAGAGCAGTTCCATGATGGAACGGATGGAAAGCCTGGAAGATGATATTTACGGAGCGCCGGACTCTGGCCGCAATATTCTGGACCGTATCCAGAGCACTTATGAATATATCTGTGGAACAAACGGTGGCAATGGAAGCTTTTTGCAGAAGCTGAACGGCGCCGACGCCCGTCTGAACGCAAGAGTCACTGCCGGTCCGGCAAAAACCCGGATTGAAGAACTGGAGAATACCCTGTTTGGGCAAGTTCAGTCCGGCTCCCTGAACCAGCGTCTGGAACGTCTGGTTGCAACCACATATAACGGCGGCAAGGTTCCGGTAGAAGCAGTGGTACTGCCAAAGGATTCCCTGGTAAAAATTGAGTTTACCGCTCCCTTAAGCAGCAAGACCGCCCGGCCCGGCGACCCGGTTAAGTTCCGTGTGGCAGATAATCTGTATGTGAATGACGTTTTGGTATTATCCAAAGGCGCTGACGGCGTAGGGGAAGTTTCCAAGGTGGTACCGCCCCGCAGTTTTGGCCGGGATGCCCGCATTGATGTGAAATTCAGCCATGTATTTGCAGTGGATGGTACTAAGGTTCCCATTTATATTGGTAAACTGGCACAGCAGGAAGCTAAAACGGCCATTGGCGCAGCCGGCGCTACGATCGGCGGCATGGTAGTGTTAGGCCCCATTGGCGCAGTAGGCGGCGCTTTTGTAACCGGTAAATCCAAAACAATTGAGACCGGTTCTACAACTTATGTGCAGGTAGTGGAAGATCAGAAAATCAGCGGGATCGTGTATCAGGAAGCCTCTGCTGCAGGCGCTCAAAGCTGATGTGTGAGTGATTCGTTTACTTTATTGCATAGTTAAGTGAAGGGTTCTTAACGTGTTTGCAAATCTCTCGTTTTATTAATTAAGAAGTGAAATACCAGTGTAATCAGATTACACTGGTATTTTTTTTTGCAATTTTATGTTATAATGTTTACTGGACATTTATTGAATGTGGAGGATTCCATGAAAAAACAGATAATGGCATCTGTGCTGCTGGCCAGTATAATGTTTGCAGTTCCTGGCTATGCTGCCTATGCACTGACGCCGGATGATTATGATTCTGATGATAAATATAAATCGCCGCTGGAACAGTCCTATGGTCCGATTGTAAATGATCACCCAAAAGCAGAATCTGCTGATGAGGGTGAAGCTTTTGCATTGGCTGCCGAACGGCTGATACAGAGAGACGCTTCTAATAAAGATGATTCCGGTCAGAAGAGGGTCATGAAGGAAACATCTGTTACTTCTGAGAAGGAGGCTGCTCCGGCCGATAAAACGAAAAAAGAAAAAGAATCAAAACCGGATAAGGTTGCCGCTGCAACGAAGGCTGCGCTGGAAAAAGCCGGTCAGCAGGCTGAAAAAATATTGTCAGAAACAGATGACAGTTTTGAGCCCGATCAGGATAAAGAGTATCCCGGACAGGAGTATCAGGCAGGCAGGCAGATTAAATCCTATTCTGAATCAGCGAATTTTAGGGAGTACTTGCAGCAGAGGAATAATACGGTGTTAAAATCAGTGGAGCAAAAAAGCTCTGCTGGTGCAAATTTATCTGTTTCTCATAACGATGTGAAAAAGACAGAAACTGAATCTTCTTTAGCAGGAAATAAAAGAAAGCTGGTTTCATCGGCTGACAAAAGGAACAAGAAAAAAGAAAAAACAGACACCCAGCCGTTACCCTTGATTATTAAAGGAAATGACGCTCAGTATTCCAGTGAAAGCGGAGATTTTGTCATTGAAGGGAATGTCCGTCTGAAACAGGGACTGACCAGTGTTACATCTACCAAGGCAGTTGGAAATGCGAATACAGGAGATATATGGCTTCTGGAGGGCGGAACGCTGCAGGAACCGACCAATCGGGTAAATGCCCGCTGGGCTCATTATAATTTTAATAAAGAAACCGGTGAACTCCTGCATCTGAAAGGGGCTTCCAGTGCGAATCCGCGCAGCGGTAAATTTGATTATTACGAAGCACCTCATGGTCTGATTGAGCATGGGATGTTAATCATGGATCAGGGCGGAATGTCGACAAGGTGCCCGGCAGTTAAACACCACCCCTGTGTGTCGGTTAAGGCAAAAACGATTACGATTATTCCCAATGATCGTATTATAGCCAGAGGTGTGCAGGTCTTTGTTAAAGGAAAGCACGTTTATTCCCGGGATGTATGGATCAATGAACTGAATAAAGAAAATAAACAAATGAAGCCGCGCATAGGCTGGGACAATGAGCGGGGCTGGTATGCTTCTCTGGAGTACAGTCGGCCGATTGGAAATCCGCTTTTGAAAAATCCGACCACATTTTATATGGAGCAGATTTTCTATACGAAATCCAAATATAAGCCGTTTTATGGTATTACGCATGATCGACGTGATTTTTATGTCCGTGTAAACAGTGGGTATGTATATGACTCGGACAATGATGCGTTAGACGAGGGGATATGGCTGCAGAAAAAGATAGACTGGGGATTGTTCCTGAAGCCGCACCGTATCGCAAAAGGCTTGCCTTTATCAATTGATGGATATATTACCCATGGATTATGGAAATATAATCACCTTAACTGGGAGAGCTGGCACACGGAAAAAGCTGCTTTTCTGCGTCACGACCGCTTTTATCCGCTGGGTGGGAAAAAACTGTATATGGATCTGATGGTGGGTCGCAAGTGGATTCACGAAAGCTTGAATAACGCTACTACCCGGCGATACGGCAACAGCTTGAATACGAATATTTATCATGGAACGTTAGGTTATCGTTTTTCAAATAAATGGAATATATGGACGACCTATCATAACGAGCATAGGACCAGCTATCTTTTCAGTAAAGGGCAGCCAAGTTTTGTAAAAGACCTGAGTATGGGAATTGCCTGGAATCCGGATAAGCATAATTCATTTACGATTGTTAACCGCCGAAATCTGGATAGCGAAACGCGTACCCATGGAAATTATACTACGACATTTACGTGGCGCCATCGGTTCTGTTGTGAACTGCTTACTGTTTCATATGAGAACAGGCATTATAATGGTGAAAAAAAATGGACAGTTAAATTTGACTTCCTGAGTTGGTAATGATTAAATGCAATTATCATGAACGAATTATGAGGCAAAAAATGGAGGACCTGTGAACCGGATTATTGAACAGCGTTTAGCGGATCATTTAAATGTGTTGCAAAAGTTAATGAATTCTGATCTGCCGAAGAAATTAGAGGCCAGTGCCAAATATGTTGAAAAAGCGCTGGCTGATGGACATAAGGTGTTATTTTGCGGCAATGGAGGCAGTGCCGCGGACAGCCAGCATCTGGCGGCAGAGTTTGTGGGACGTTTCCAGAAAGAACGAAAAGGGCTTCCGGCGATTGCTTTAACGGTTGATACCTCTATCTTGACGGCGGTGGCCAACGACTACGGGTATGATACCGTTTTTGCCCGTCAGGTACAGGCGTTAGGCGAGCCGGGGGATGTACTGGTTGGCATATCAACCTCCGGAAACAGTAAAAATGTATTGCTGGCGGTTGAGGAAGCGAAGGCTAAGGGGATTACCTGTATCGGCATGACGGCGGAAGGCGGCGGCAAAATGGCTTTAGCTTGTGATATCTGTCTGGCTGTTCCGGCCAAGGTGACGGCCCGTGCACAGGAAATGCATATACTGATAGGACATATTTTGTGCGAACTGGTGGATCATGAATGAGATGAAATGTACTTCGTTTTTAGCTGAGAAGATACAGAACCTGCGCATTGCCGTCATCGGCGATGTGATGGTGGATCGGTATTTTTATGGGGAAGTCAAGCGCATTTCCCCGGAAGCACCGGTGCCTGTCAACCGTGTAAAAAAAGTTGACTCGGTGCTGGGAGGGGCGGCGAACGTAGCCGCCAATCTTGCTAATTTGGGTTGCAACGTGTTTGTGGGCGGTGTCACAGGGGATGACGATAACCGCAGAATTCTGGAAGGCCTGCTTACCAAAGAAAAAATTGATTTTGGCGGTTTGGTGAAATCCAGGCGCCGTTCTACGATTACCAAGATGCGCATCCTGGGAGCCAGTCAGCAGATGCTGCGGCTGGACTTTGAAGAAGTGGGAGACTTGTATCCGGAAGAGGCGGATCAGATTAAACAGTGGCTGCTGAATCTGATGGAAGACGGGCTGGACGGTATCGCGGTATCGGATTATGCCAAGGGCGTATGCTCCGATGCATTCTGCCAGTGGGTGATCCGAATGGCAGAAGCGCATCATATTCCGGTGTTGGTAGATCCGAAAGGCCCCCGCTGGGAAAAATATGAAGGTTGTACGTTTATTACTCCGAACCTGAAGGAAATGTGCGAGGCGGCCGGGCAGACGGTTCCCAATGAAGATGGACCCGTTTTGCAGATTGCCCAGATGGCACGGGAACGTTACCGGATCCGGAATGTGGTAGTTACCCGAAGTGAAAAGGGGATGACGCTGGTAGGAGAAAAACGGACCGTGATCCACAGTCCGGCTTCTGCGCTGGAAGTGTTTGATGTTTCCGGCGCAGGGGATACAGCGGCTGCCGTACTGATTGCGGCTGCTGCCGGCGGTCTTACCTTACCAGATGCTGTATACATGGCAAACCGGGCAGCCGGCATTGTGGTCGGCAAGGTTGGCACATACCCTGTGCACCGGGATGAACTGCTGCAGGATTTGCTCAACGAAGAACGGAAACTGGGATATGGGTTCCGACCTCTTTCCTGGAAGGAAGTGGCGGACCTGGCACAGATCTGGCACAAAAGCGGAGAGAAAATTGTCTTTACCAATGGCTGTTTTGATATTTTGCATGTAGGTCATGTATCCTATCTGGAAAAAGCGGCCAAGCTGGGAAAGCACCTGATCGTAGGACTGAATTCCGATGCTTCGGTACAGCGCCTGAAGGGTGAGACCCGACCTCTGGTCCATGAGTTGGACCGGGCGCGGATCCTGGCATCCCTTGCCTGTGTGGATGCCGTAGTTATTTTCCATGAGGATACGCCTGCAAAACTGATAAAAACAATTCGGCCCGATATTCTGGTAAAGGGCGGGGATTATCGTCCGGATCAGGTGGCAGGACGTGAATATGCAGGAAAAGTGGAAATTATTGAATTTGAGGAAGGCTATTCTACGACCGGACTGGTAGAACGGATTGCCGGGATGGTTCGGGAAGGCAAGCTTTAAAAATCTATATTTGTATTGGCAGTATTGTTCGCAGAAAGGCGGATTGTAATTATGATTATTGTAACCGGAGGCGCCGGCTTTATCGGCAGTAATATTGTAAAAGGTCTGAATGAACGGGGACGGGATGATATCCTTGTCGTAGATAACCTGACCAATATGGTAAAATTCAAAAATATCCAGGGTCTGAAGGTTATGGATTACATGGATAAAATTGCCTTTGGCGAGGCAATCCTGGATGGCATGTTTGACCATGAAAAGATCGATGTCATTTTCCATGAAGGCGCCTGTTCTGATACGATGGAATACAATGGCAAGTACATGATGGAAAACAACTTTGAGTATACGAAGAACCTGTTCCATTTTGCTACAGACCGTAAGATCCAGTTTATGTATGCGTCTTCCGCATCTACCTATGGAAGCGGTAAGCATGGCTTTATTGAGAAGCCGGAATGCGAAGAAGCGTTGAATGTGTATGCGTTTTCCAAATTGTTTATGGATAATTACATCCGTCGCTATTTGGACGAGTTGGAAAGCCAGGTGGTCGGGCTGCGGTATTTTAATGTATATGGTCCGCAGGAAAATCACAAAGGGAAAATGGCTTCCATGGCTTTCCAGATGTACAACCAGTTTAAGGCAGAAGGCAAAGTGAAGCTGTTTGAGGGGTATGACGGATACGGACCCGGTGAACAGACCCGTGACTTTGTATATGTCAAAGATGTGGTGAAAGTTAACTTTTTCTTCTGGGATCATCCGGAACTGAAAGGCATCTTTAACTGCGGCACCGGTCATGCCCATCCCTTTAACACTGTCGCCAAAGCTGTACTGAAACATTTTGGGGCGCCTGTGGAAAAACTGGAATATGTACCGTTCCCGGATGTGCTGAAAGGGAAATACCAGAGTTATACGCAGGCAGATGAAACCGGGTTGCTGTCGGTGGGTTATGATGGCGGTTTTACTGATATTGAAGAGGCTGTGGAAGAATATTGCCAGGTACTGGATCAGACTGGCGGGTATTATACAAGGCAGAATCATGCCTGATATCGCTTTGCTTCCATGTTAGTTGGAAGCTGTTGCATGTATTGATTATTGATTGCAGAATTTATGAATATTTTTATGACAGAAAAGAAGTTGTGTTTATTAGATCGTGACGGTGTCCTGAATGTTGACAAGGCCTATCTGTGTAAAACAGAAGATGTGGAGTGGGTTCCCGGAAGCCGTGAAGCGATTGCCTGGCTGAACCGCCAGGGCTTTCAGGTTGTGGTCGTGACCAACCAAAGCGGCGTAGCCCGGGGCTTTTTTACGGAAGACGTTGTCAGGGAACTGCATGACTGGATGGCAGCAGAGGTAAAAAAATCCGGCGGCGAAATTGCATCCTTTTATTACTGTCCTCATCTGCCGGGGGCTGCAGTCAGACAGTATGATGTAGATTGTGACTGCCGTAAGCCGAAACCGGGCATGATACTGCAGGCGCTGAACGATTTTGATGTAAAACCCTGTAATGCGTTTTTGGCAGGAGACAGTCCCCGGGATGTTGAAGCGGCGGAGGCCGCAGGGGTAAAGGGCTTTCTGTATACCGGAGGCAATTTGTTGGATTTTATACAGAAAATTGTGTGGAATCTAAAGCTGGCGGAAGATTGAAAGAACGGATTTTACTGCGGTTGTGAAAATAACTGCAACAATTTTTAAAATAATTACATTCTTGGGGACTTGTATGGAATATAAAAATATACTCATCATCAAAATGAGTTCGCTGGGCGATATAATACATACGCTGCCTTCTGTTGCGGTATTGCGTAAATCGTTTCCCAATGCACGGCTGACCTGGCTGGTGCATCCGCAGTTCGGCGCTTTTGTGCCGGATCCGCCCATCATTGATGAGGTCATTTATTTTGACAAGGTAAAATTTACAAAGATGAGCCTTGCAGAAAAATGGTCTTATTTCTGGCAGATGCGGGACTTGCTTCACAGTAAGCATTTCGATCTGGTCATCGATATGCATGGTTTGTTCAAAAGTGCAGTATTGGCAGCGATCAGCGGGTGTGATAATCGAATCGGCTACTGTGAGATGGGGGAAGGAAGCGGATTTATCAGTAAACCGATTACAGGGCCGCATGCCAAAGACCATGTCATCGAACGGTATTTGGACGTGGTCCGGTATCTGGGCTGCACGGTGGATGAGATTGAGTTTCCCATGCCGGACCTGCGGAAAGAATGGCAGGCTGTACAGGAAAAGACAGATGCTGTCAAAAGTCCGTATGTGGTTTTGGTGCCCGGCGCCCGTTGGGATACGAAGATGTGGCCACCGGAACATTTTGCAAAACTGGCAGACATGATCCTTCGCGACGGAAAGCAGGTTGTGCTGGCCGGGGGACCGGAAGATGCTCCTTTAGGCGCTAAGATTACCGGACTGGCGCCCGGCGTCACCGACCTGACCGGAAAGACCAGTCTGCGGGAGATGGGAGCGCTTATCCAGCATTGTACAGTGTATATCAGTGGCGATACGGGCCCGCTGTTTATTGCAGCGGCCATGAAACGGCCGCTGGTTGCCATGTACGGTCCTACCCGTCCTTACCGGACGGGGCCTTACGGCAGTAAGGACGCTACGGTTTTGACCACTCCGTTACCCTGTGCAGGCTGCCTGAAAAAGCGTTGTAACCATTGGGACTGTATGAAATCGATTACGCCGGAAATGGTGTTTGAAGAATATAAGAAGAAAGTGAAGTGAAAGGCGTGGAATTAAACCGTAAAAAAATCCTGGTGACATTTCTGATGCACCTGGGCGATCTGACCCTGACCACGCCATTTATACGGGCTCTGCGGGAAGCAGCGCCGGATTCCCATATCACCATGCTGGTGGACGAAAAGCTGAAGGACGTGGTGCTGCATAACCCCTGTCTGGATGAAGTGATTACCATTGATAAACACGGCAGGGACAACAGTATTCTGGCATTACTGAGCTGTGCGCATAATCTGGGAAAGATGCAGTTTGATATTCTGATCAACCTGCATCCGACCATACGTTGTTCTTTTATTTGTGTTATGACCAAAGTAGGAATGCGTACCGGTTGTACCCACTGCCTTCTCAAACCCTGGTTTGATGTGCTGACGCCGCTGGACCGGAAAAAGCATGCTGCAGACATGTATCTGGATGTTCTGACACAGCTTGGCGTAAAAGAATTAAGTCACCGCGGTCTGGAAATCTTTCCGGGAAAAGAAAACAGGGCTTTTGCGGAAACATTCTGGAAGGAAAAGGGCGTACTTCCTTCTGATAAACTGGTGGGATTTAATATTGGCAGCGCAGTGGAAACGAAGCGCTGGGCGCCGGAACGGTTTGCGGAAGTGGCAGATACCCTGTCTGCCAGAGGATATAAGACAGTGTTCTTTGGCGGTACCATGGATGAAGACATGGTACAGGAAGCGGTCGGACATATGAAGACAAAGCCGGTGATTGCTACCGGGCAGCTTTCTATAGGGCAGTTGGCTGCCGCTATGCGTCGTTGCAGTCTGATTATTACCAATGACAGCGGTCCTATGCATGTAGCAATCAGCCAGCGTGTTCCCATTGTAGCTATGTACGGCCCCAGCCATCCGGAGCTGTATGGGCCTTATACGAGGCTGGCTACTGTTGTAACGGCCCAGCCGCCCTGCCCCGGTTGCGCAGCTGGGATGAAACACCATTGTCGTGATGCAAAATACAATATGCGCTGTATGAAAGAACTGACAGTGAAGCAGGTGCTGGATGCCTGTGATAAATGGCTTGGTTAGGGAGGACTGCTGGTGCAGCCTAAAACGCAGATCAATGTAAGACAATTTAAGAGAGTCCTTATACTTTATAACCGCTATTCCGGTAAGCAACTGTTTGCCAGTATGATGTCCCGCATCAATGAGGTTTATAAGTTATTAAAACAGGAATTGACAGCAGAGATTAATCTGGTGGATGTAAAGCTTTTTGAACAGATGCCGGAAATTGCCAAAGAAGCTGCAGAAAAACAATATGACTGGGTCATTATTGCCGGAGGTGACGGAACCATCCGCGCCTTTGTGGAAGATATGCTGCGGCTGGATTATCGTCCGTACATCAGTGTGTTCCCGGCAGGGACGGTAAATCTGATAGCGAAAGAGATGTCTTTGCGGAATGAACCGGTTCGCTGGGTGTACCGTGCGTTGAAAGGATATGTTTATCCCTTTTATACCGCCCGGGCCAACGGGAATCTGTTCCTGACTGTAGCAAGCGTCGGCTTTGATTCTCTGGTGGTAGATGGCGTAGGGGCCATGCAGAAGCGTCTGCTGAATAAATTCGCCTATGTTTTGCAAAGCACGCAACTGGTTCGTCAGGAATTGGTATTCAGCAATTGGCGTTATTCGTTCCGGGTGCGCTTTGATGAAGAAGATGAGTGGCATACCGGTTCTTCTGTAATTGTAGGCAAAAGCCGGTACTATGCCGGACGCTACAATCTGTTTCAGGATGCTGCCCTCTCTTCACCATATCTGCATGTAGCAGTCTTTCCGGGCAACAAACGGGCTGATATCTTGAAGTATGCGTCCCTCATTGCGCTGGAGGGACTGGATATGGATAAGGGTATTTTATGTCGCAAAGCACGGAAAGTTGAGATTGAATCCGTTAATCTTGTGGAAGATTTTCCGGTGGAACTGGATGGGGACGTAGTGGCGTCTACACCTTTGACGCTGGAAATCATGGATGAATCGTTACGGTTCATTCCGTAAGTAAAATCAGGCAGGTATCCGTATGGATAGGAATCATAATGGAAAACGTATTGGCGTTCTGCTGTTCTTTATTATAATTGCAGGCGCCATTTACTTTTGGGAAGATAATCATGTCCGGCTGCTTTTTGCAGGTATTTCCCCGTTTCCTGAAGACGATTACTGGAATACACTGGTTAATGCACTGTTGCGTGATGTAGTGCTCCTGATTGCCGGAGGTCTGTTTTTTTTGCGCCGGAAACGGATACCGGACCGGATGCTGCGTTATTTTCCGGCGGTGGTGCTTGGTGCGGCTTATTTAGGCTTTGCCTGGTATATGCAGCAAAAGCTTGCACTGGATCCCTATTTTTTAACAACACTAGCCATCTTTGCCGGCCTGCTGAATAACACTGTATTAGTGATCCTGGCTGCAGTGTGGTACCATCACAATCCCTCAAAAATGAATAAAGCCTTTTATTTTGTGGTGTATTTTTTATGTGCAGTTGCTATACTGATGGACGTGGTTTATTTCTGGCAGACGTCCATGCATGTACAGGCGGTTTTTTTCCGTAACTTTAACATCTATGCGATCCAGGGGGTCATGTCATCTTTTTCGAAAACGCAGCTTAAGGAAATCGGAGGGTGTATTCTGGCTATACTTCTGTTGTTCCGGGTAACGAAGCCCAGAAGACATAAACCCAATGGTGCCTGGGCGCTGCTGGCGGTTCTGGGACTCACGCTCCTGTTCAATCTGTTGTATTTTACCGGAAGCCAGCTGGGGATGTACGCCTTACATGAATCCGGTTTTTGGAGCGAAGAGCAGATTGAAAAAAGCCGTCAGGAATACCGGGACATGCTGGTGACGCCCATTGCCATGAATATTGTAAGCAAGGCGGCGTTTAACAAAGAAAAGGTGATTCAGGCTACCCAGCATAAGAAAAAGGAATTGACGGAAAAAGATAAAGAATGGATGTACAAACTGGGAGTTATGCGGAAACAGTCTTCCCAACCGTTGCCCTCTCCGGCCTATGACCGGATTGTTATGCTGGTCCTGGAGTCGGTGCACCGGGATTACATTCATTTTTATAATAAGGACATTCCGGCGGAGGCCACGCCGTATCTTGACTCTCTTATTAAGAAGTACCCGCGTATCGATCATTATTATTCTTCTGCCATACCCACAACGGAAGGCTTGAACGCTACCTTCCGCTCCCAGCTGTTCTTTGACGGGGATGTGGACGGAACTGATAAACCTTCTCTTTTCCGAAGCATGCAGGCGAATGGTTTTGACGGATATTTCCAGAGTGCATCCAGCCGCTATTACAACAGTGAGTTCCGGCAATATACGGAACAGTTTGGCATGGCTCATTATGAAGCCAGGGAAGATTTGGAGAAAGCAGGGTATTCCGGAGCTTCCGGCTGGGGGTTCCACAATGACGAGATGTACCGGCGGACATTGGAACAGCTGAAAAAACTGAAAGGGCAGAAGTTCTTTTATGTAACCAAAACGCTGGACATGCATCAACCCTATCCGTATTATGCTACCAAATGGGCTGATACGCCGGAGTCATTCCGGAATAATCAGATTGTATCCATCCATGGGATGTACTGGGTTGACTGTACGCTGAAGGCTTTTTTTAAAGCAGTCGAAGAAGAAGGACTGATGGATGAACGCACATTATTCATCATAACCAGCGACCACAACCCTCATTCCGGCGGGGAGTATACGGAACTGGTCAAAAATGAAAAAGATAGGCAGAGCATCGCGCCGATTCCCCTTATTTTTATTTCCAAAAACCTGGCCCCACTGGAAAATCTGGATAACAGTGCCTACAGTTCCCAGATTGATATAGCGCCGACCCTGTTGTGTCTGCAGGGAATTCAACCGCCGCAACGGTTTATTGGACGGAATCTGCTACAGCAATATAAAGAACCGGACTGTGCGTTAGGTGTTTTTGGAGAAAAAGCCTATTATTTCAGCCGGGAGATGCAGTTTGTGGATAAGATTGACGAGCCATATCCGCAACACGAATATGAAGATGCGCTGGCGAATTATGTCATGTACACATATTATGTGAGCGGATTGCCGGGAGACAAATTAAATTAAAGAATTTATGGATTCGGGAAAGGATGAAGCAAAACATCGGGAACGATTGCGTTATTCCATGAGAAGAAATTCGCCGCAGCGGCGAGATTGTCTGAGGGGCGCAGCCCCGAGTTTCGAAGCCGCAGGCGAATGAGTCCATGGAATAGCAAACGTGGACGGTTTTGCGAAACCTTTTCCGAATCTGCAAAACTGTTAAATGCATTACACAAATGCTTCTTGACGGAAATATCAAATGGGTTTACACTGACTGTATATAAGCGTAATTAGTTAAATGTAATTCATGGTTTCATTTATTGATTCAGGTGTAAGTATGAAAACGAATTCTGTGTTTGCGACAAATTATGTTTTTTCCTTTGGCTATAGCTATTATTACGGCTATGGCTATTTTGCGTGGAAAAAACAGAAGAAAGCATAGAATCGTAAACAGAAAAGGCCGGCGAAGGGACTTCAAAGGCTGCCAACCAAATGCAGGCGGGCTCTTTTACGAGCCCGCTTTTTTAGTATAAAAAAGATGTAAAAATCAACCCGTTTGCCTTCTAAAGATTAAAAGAGATGCGTAGGCATAGAAAAGAAAAGTAATGATATTAATTAAAAATTCGATTAAAAATTATCATATATCATTTTAAAAAGGAGAGTGCGTTTACCATGATTATCGTAATGAAACCCAATGCCCCTATTGAAGAAAGAAATAAGATTATTGCCGGTCTGGAAGCAAAAGGTTTTAAGATTGACCTGAGTACCGGTAATCAGGCAGCAATTTTAGGTGTGGTAGGTGATACCAGCACTCTCAATCCACATGATATTATGGTCAATGACTGGATTGAGAAAGTTCTGCGGGTTCAGGAACCTTTCAAACGGGCGAACCGGGTCTTCCATCCCGATGACAGTGTGATTGATGTGGGCGGAGTGAAAATCGGCGGGAGACAGATGCAGGTCATCGCAGGTCCCTGCAGTGTAGAAACCCGGGAGCAAATCATTGGTGTCGCTAAATCAGTGAAAATGGCAGGGGCGCACCTGATGCGTGGCGGCGCTTTCAAACCGCGTACTTCTCCGTATTCGTTCCAGGGCATGGGGATGCCCGGACTGGAGCTGCTGAAAGAGGCAAAGGCAGAAACCGGTTTACCTATCGTTACGGAAATCATGAGCGCCGATGTGTTGGATAAGTTTGTGGAAGATGTAGACCTGATTCAGGTTGGCGCGCGCAATATGCAGAATTATTCCCTGTTAAAAGAACTGGGCAGGACGAACAAACCGATTTTGCTGAAACGCGGGTTAGCCGCTACGGTTCAGGAATGGATCATGAGCGCTGAATATATCATGGCGGAAGGCAATACCAATGTCATCCTGTGCGAGCGGGGCATCCGCACCTATGAGACCTACACTCGCAACACGTTGGACCTAAGTGCCGTTTGCGCGGCAAAGAAACTGAGCCATCTGCCGGTTATCGTGGATCCCAGTCATGCAGCGGGCCTGTGGTGGATGGTGCCGGCCCTGGCCAAGGCAGCGGTTGCGGTGGGCGCAGACGGACTGATCATCGAGGTACATAACGATCCGGAAAAGGCATTGTGTGATGGGGCGCAGTCATTGAAACCGGAACGTTTTGCAGAGCTGATGGGCGAGTTGAAAGGCATTGCCCGCATTATCGGGCGGGATTTGTAAGTGGCAGCAAGCTTCGATACCCTGTGTCGCAAAGAAAAAATGTGAAACAAGTAGTATTATTTTCAGTTGTTATTGCAGGAGAATAAGGCGAACATGATTAAACAGTATCAGGAAAAACCGTTACGAGACTTAACCTTTGCCATTGTGGGACTGGGGCTCATTGGCGGTTCCTATGCAAAAGCGCTGCGCAATTTAAAAGTCAGGAAGATTCTTGGCATGGACATCAGTCATGGCATTGCCCGGGCCTGCCTGAACGCCAATATGATTGATGAAGTGATAGAAGCGGATGGCAGTAATCTGAAAGAAGCGGACGTGATTATCTGCAGTGTGTATCCGGAGGCTATCGTGGGTTTTGTGCGGCAGAATGTGCAGAATTTTGCGGAAGGCATGCTGATGACGGATGCCACCGGCGTCAAGGGAACAATGCCGCATGATATTCAGGCACTGCTGCCGGAAAGCTGTGAGTTTATATCCGGTCATCCCATGGCGGGGCGGCAGGGCAGCGGCCTGGGCATGTCGGATGCCGCCATCTTTAACAATTCCAATTATATTATCGTGCCTACGGAAAAGAATTCACCGGAAGCAGTCCATTGGCTGGAAGAGTTTGCAAAAGCTCTTGGCTGTGCCCGTTCGGTAAAGGTCTCCACGGAAGACCATGATAAAATCATTGCTTATACCAGTGACTTGCCTCATATTACAGCAGTGGCGCTGGTGAACAGCGCATCCTATAATGAAAACACACAGTACTTCATTGCAGGCGGATTCCGGGATGCTACCCGTGTCGCGGATATTAATCCGGACCTGTGGAGCGATTTGTTCCTGTCTAACCGGGCCAATGTGATTGCAGAGATTGAAAATTACCAGAAGCAGCTGGAACGCTGGAAAAAGGCGATTGAGGATAATGACAGGGAAACGCTGAAGGAAATTATGCGGGAAGCCGGACCCAGAAGAAGACAACTGTACTGATCATATCATCTTTAAAAGAGTCATCGGATGAGGTATAATATAGCCTGACAGGTTTAAGGGAGATTATATGCGAAACGTGCATGTGGAGTTAGGATCAAAAAGTTATGATATAGTAATTGATAGAGGGCTGCTGCCTCACGTTGGCAGCAGAATTAAAACGCTTCTTCCCAAAGCAGAAAAAATCGCAGTCGTCACGGATAGTAACGTAGGGCCGCTGTATGCTTCGTTGTTGCGGGAATCTTTGGAAAACGCAGGCTTCTCTGTTGCGATGCTTATTTTTACCGCCGGAGAAGCAAGCAAAAATCTGCAAACACTGGGAACCCTGTACGACGGTCTGGCGACAGCCGGCCTGACCCGCAGTGACGCGTTGATTGCTTTGGGCGGCGGTGTGACCGGTGACATGGGCGGCCTGGCAGCTGCAACCTTTTTGCGGGGCATATCCTTTATCCAGATTCCTACATCCCTTCTGGCTACGGTAGACAGCAGCGTGGGCGGAAAGGTTGCCGTTGATTTATCCGGCGGTAAAAACCTGGTGGGCACTTTTTACCAGCCCAAGGCAGTCTTTATTGATCCGGACTTGTTGAAAACGCTGCCGGTACGTTACCTTCATGACGGTCTGGCGGAAGTGATAAAATATGGCTGCATCATGGACAAAGAGTTGTTTGTGATGCTGGAGAAAATACAAAGCGATGAGGAGCTGCTGACTCATGTGGACGAGATTATAGAAATATGCTGCAACATAAAAGCCCGCATTGTGGAGCATGACGAGTTCGATACGGGGGAACGGATGTTGCTGAATTTCGGACACACCCTGGGTCACGCGGTGGAAAAGACATTCCATTTTGACAGATACAGTCACGGAGAAGGCGTAGGTATCGGTATGGTGCTGCTGACACGCCAGTCTGAAGAACTCGGGCTGACAGAACGGGGCACTGCTGACCGGATTGCTGCGTTACTGCAGAAATTCCAGCTGCCAATTGCTGTGGATATGCGACGGGATGATTTCCTGCAAGCCATTGCGTTGGACAAGAAAAAGCGCGGTTCACATCTGACTCTGATTCTGCTGAAAGAAATCGGGAATAGTTTCCTGCAAAACGTTGCGTTCCATGAATTGACCCGGTATCTTCCGTAAGAAAAGAAGCATGGAATACCTGTTGTACTGTTGTACCGGCTTAGGCAAGTACATGAAGGCTTTTAATGTTGCAGTTCGGTACGTGATGTGCTGGTCGGTCTGTGCTTCCTAAGGTTAAAATTTTATTCTATGAGATAGTTAGAACAAAAGGTATTAAGAAAATTTGAAAAGGATTGGTTATGACGATTTATAAAATTACCCCTCAGTTTATTAACGGCAGCGTGCTGGTTCCGTCTTCCAAAAGCATGGGGCACCGTATGTGCATCTGTGCGGGACTGTCCGGCCGTAATTGTATAGTGGACAATATAGCTATTTCCAAAGATATCGAAGCGACCAACCGTTGCCTGGAAGGTCTGGGCGTCACAATTACAGAAGTGGCTTCCCGGCATGAAGGGCGCACTGCATTTCAGTTCCACTGGCTTCACAAGTTCTCGTTAGGGCCGGTTACTGTCGATTGTGGGGAATCCGGTTCTACGCTGCGTTTTTTTATCCCGTTAGGCGCTCTGTGCAACAGGCCGTTTACGTTTAAGGGCCAGGGGAAACTGGTTTCGCGGCCTCTGCAGCCGTATTATGATATATTTGATAAACAGGAACTGCGTTATTATACCGCTGAAAACGGACAACTGCCTTTAACAGTATACGGCAGGCTGAAACCGGGAGCTTATGTACTGCCGGGAGATGTGAGTTCCCAGTTCGTTTCCGGATTGTTATTCGCGTTGCCGTTGCTGCCGGATGACTCCACGCTGAAGATTCTGCCTCCGTTAGAATCCTCCAGTTACATTGAACTGACCTTGAGCAGTCTGCAAATGTTTGGCATAAACATAGAGCGTAAAAATCGGTTCTATTATAAAATATACGGCAAGCAGACTTACCGTGCGCCGTCGGAACGTGTGCAGGTGGAGGGAGACTGGTCCCAGGCGGCGTTCTGGCTGGTGGCTGGCACAATCGGAAGCGGGGAAAAAGTACGCTGTAAAGGATTGAACAGAGATTCTCTTCAGGGAGACAGGGCGATTCTGACAATATTGCGTAGAATGGGCGCTAAATTTATAGTACGGAAGGACATGATTACCGTTCTTCCGGCCCGGCTGCATGGTTGTGAAATTGACGCGTCGGACTGTCCGGACCTGGTACCAGTCCTGTCGGTAGCAGCGGCAGTGGCTGAAGGAACTACCCACATCATCCATGCGGGACGGCTTCGAATCAAAGAATGCGATCGTCTGGCTGCTATGCACTCGGAACTGACGAAACTGGGAGCGGACATTACAGAAGAACCGGAAGGTCTGCTGATTAAAGGCAAGCCGGAAGGATTGAAAGGCGGAGCGGTTGTGGACGCCTGGAACGACCACCGGATTGCCATGAGCATGGCTGTTGCCGCATTGGCGAGTAAAGAACCGGTTACCCTGACAGGAGGCGAAAGCGTCAGCAAATCCTATCCAGAATTCTGGAACGATTATGCTTCCGTGGGAGGTAAAGCGGAAGAGTTGAGGTGACGGAAAGAAATGAGTGCAACCTTTGGACGCAACTTGCGTATGACGATCTTCGGGGAATCCCACGGCAAAGGAATCGGTCTGGTGCTGGACGGACTGCCGCCGGGGACACCGATAGAGGAAGAGTTTATCAAAGAAGAAATGGCGCGGCGGGCTCCGGGGAAGAATCAGATGAGTACCCAGCGCCAGGAAAAAGATGCTTTCATCATAGAAAGCGGTGTGTTTGAGGGTAAGGCAACGGGGACCCCTCTATGTGTGCTGATTCCTAACAGTGACCAGCATTCCAAAGATTACAGTCTTCTGAAAGATGTGATGCGTCCCGGACATGCGGATTATGCTGGCATGGTTCGCTATAAAGGCTTTAACGATTACCGGGGCGGCGGGCATTTTTCCGGTCGTCTTACAGCACCGCTGGTGTTTACCGGCGCCGTAGCCAAGACCGTGCTGGCACAAAAGGGCATCGTCGTGGGCGCTCATGTTGCCCGTATCGGAAAGATTACAGAAGATTTGTTTAATCCGTTGGGTGAAATGGCAGAACGGTTGCAGGCGTTGCGTAAATTTACCCTGCCTGTGCTGGATGACGGCAAAGCTTCTCTTATGGAAGCAGAAATCCTGGCTGCCCGGGAACAGATGGACAGCGTGGGCGGCATTGTGGAAGTGATGGCTGCAGGGATGCCCCCTGGCGTCGGAGATCCTTTTTTTGATTCACTAGAAAGCCGCCTGAGCCATGCACTGTTTTCCGTTCCGGCAGTAAAAGGCATAGAATTCGGCGCAGGCTTTGCTTTGGCGGCACGGAAAGGCAGCGAGGCCAACGACCCGATGACGTTTGACAAAGGAAAGGTCAGAACGACCCGCAACAATAATGGGGGCATAACCGGAGGCATCACCAATGGAATGCCTGTCCTGTTCCGTGTAGCCATCAAGCCTACACCGTCCATTGGTCAGCCACAGCAGACCGTGAACGTGACGGAAGGCAAAGATACGATTCTGGAAGTTAAAGGACGGCACGACCCCTGCATCGTTCCCAGAGCTGTTCCGGTAATCGAAGCGGTTACTGCGTGGGTGTTGCTGGACATGTTGTTGGACTGATACTGTAAAAATCAGTTAAACAGATTTGAGTTTTGTTTATCTCAGCATGGTAGTAATGCGTTTGCTGCTAAAGCAGAACGCATAATGAAAGGATGACGAACGTGGCGGAACCGGATTTAACAAAACTGCGACAGGAAATCGACCGGCTGGACGCAATCCTGACCGATACGCTGGAAAAACGGATGGATGTGGTGCAGCAGGTTGCCGCGTATAAAGATGCCCGTAATATGCAGGTACTGGACCGGGAGAGAGAAGAGCAGGTCATTGCCAAAGTGGTGGGAATGCTGAAAAATCCTGCCTATGCCCCGCATATGAAACAGATTATGGAAAAGATTATGGAGACCAGTCGTAATCTGCAGATTGACATATTGGCGGCGAATATTAAACAGAAAGAGCAAAACGCCGACCCGATCCGTGTCGGGTATCAGGGAGTGAAAGGTTCTTTCAGCCATCAGGCGCTGGAAGACTACTTTGCGGACATTGCCAAAGTGGAGATGAATTTTGTCCATTTTGAGGATGTAGTGACAGCAGTTAAGAATCACGAAATCAAATACGGCGTACTGCCCATTGAGAACTCTTCCACCGGAGGCATCACGGAAGTGTATGACCTGGTGCGAAAGTATGACTGTCATATCGTCGGGGAAAAGATCATCAAGGTAGATCAGAACCTGTTGGGCCTTCCCGGCGCCAGCATCGATAATCTGAAACAGGTCTATTCCCATCCCCAGGGGCTGGAACAGAGCAGAGAATTTTTCAGGAAGCATCCTGCAATTGAACTGATTCCGTTCTTCAATACGGCCCGCAGCGCCCAGATGGTCAGCGAGAGCGGCGATCCGGCAAAAGGCGCAGTGGCTTCCCGGCAGGCGGCCAAGTTGTATGGGCTGGAGATCCTGGCAGCTAATATCAATTACAATTCAGCGAATCGCACCCGGTTCATCATCATCGCCGATCAGCCGGAACATCGGCCGGACGCGGACAAGATTACCGTGGTCATTGCTACGCAGCATGAACCGGGCTCCCTGTACAAAGTACTGCAGCATTTTTATAAAGGCGGCCTGAATATGCTGAACCTGGAATCCCGTCCTATGGAAGGGCGTTCCTGGGAGTATTTCTTCCATATTGACCTGACGGGCAATTTATCAGATCCCAAAGTGCGGCAGGGGTTGCAGGACGTGGCGGAATACAGTGCTTACTGCAAAATTTTGGGTAACTACGTAGCCGATGGGGAGAATGCATAAATGAAATTTGGATTGTTAGGTGCCAGACTGGGGCACAGCCTGTCGCCGCAGATTCATCAGGAAGTGTTCCGCCAACTGGGCATTGAAGCGACTTACGAACTGATTGAAGTGCCAACGGAAAAACTGGCGGATAAAGTAGCGGAGCTGCGGAAAAATTACAGGGGGCTGAACGTGACAATACCTCACAAGGTAGCGGTAATGGCCAGTCTGGACTATATTGCAGATGAGGCCGGGGCTATCGGCGCAGTAAACACGATTTTGTTTAAAGACGGCAGGGCTTCAGGTTTTAATACGGATTATTTCGGCTTTGCCCGGCTGCTTGAACATAATGGACTGGTACCCGAAGGAAAAGATGTCTGTGTGCTGGGAACCGGCGGAGCCAGCCGGGCGATTCTTCAGTGCGTTAAGGATATGCAGGCACATAGTATCACAGTGATTTCCCGTGCAGTTGAAAATGCCCCTGAGGATATCCGCGCGCATTATACGGTAAAAACCTATGAAGATTTGAAGGCACTGGATGGCGATTTGCTGATCAACTGTACGCCGGTAGGGATGTTCCCGAATGTGGAGGCTTCGCCTGTGGACGGTGCGGTCATGGAACACTTTGCGGCGGCAGTGGATATTATCTATAATCCGGCAGAAACTAAATTTATGAAGCTGGCGCGGCAGCAGGGAAAACCGGCAGTAAACGGACTGTTCATGCTGGTTGCCCAGGCGGTAGCGGCAGATGAAATCTGGCTGGAGCGTAAGCTGGACGCCGGATTAATAGCGGGCGTGACAGATACGATTGCAACATTGTTATAGTTTCTAAAGAGTATGCGGCGCCAGCGTTGACAATACCTGAAATTTTTGTTTGTACATAATTGGTGGAAGTAATGAAAAATATAGTGCTGATTGGTATGCCCGGCTGCGGGAAGAGTACGCTGGGGCGTTGTTTGGCGGAAAGGCTGGGCAGAGATTTTATTGACGCCGATCCGGAAATTGAAAAGGATGCCGGAAAGACCATACCGGAATTGTTTGCGATAAGCGAGGACTGCTTTCGCAGACAGGAAACCCTGACAACGAAGCGTCTGTCTACGCTGCAGAACAAGGTGCTGGCCATGGGGGGCGGCGTAGTTTTGCGGCAGGAAAACATAATCAGCTTAAAAGAAAACGGGCTGGTCATATTTTTGGATCGTTCTCCGGAAGATATCATCGGTGACGTGGATACAAAAACAAGACCCCTGCTGGCAGCAGGGCGGCAACGAATCTATGATTTGTATGCGCAGCGGGAAGCATTGTACCGTGCGGCAGCAGACGTGACGGTGCGGAACAAGGGCAGTCTGAGAGATGTACTGGCCGCATTGGCGGAAGCGGCAAAGAAAGCGGAATTATAAAATAGAAAAGGATGTGCGACCATGAAGAAAATTCTAGTTCTGAACGGCCCTAATATCAATATGCTGGGCGTTCGGGAAACCGGTGTATACGGAACGGCAACCTATGAAGACCTGTGTGAAATGATTCGCAAGAAAGCAGAAGAATTGCATATTGCAGTAGAAATTAAACAAAGTAATTCCGAAGGGGAACTGGTAGACTGGATTCAAATCTGCTATAATAAAACAGATGGCATTATTATTAATCCCGGCGCCTATACCCACTACAGTGTGGCAGTTTTGGACGCACTGAAAGCCGTAAACATCCCTGCAGTGGAAGTGCACATCAGCAACATCCACCAGCGGGAAGAATTCCGTCATCGCTGTGTTACTACGGCCGGCTGTACCGGGCAGATCTGCGGATTAGGATTGCAGGGTTATCTGCTGGCGCTGGAGTATCTGGCCGGGAAGTAGCGCAACAAGAAAGAGAGCTGATTATAACTTATGTATATTCTTTACAATATTTTAATCATACTGGTGTTTATCTTCATAGCGCTCCCTTATTTCCTGTACCGGTTGGTTGTGGAAAAAGGTTTTGGGCACCGCTTCCGGCAAAACATGGGACTGGTTCGCAGGGAAGAAATTGCTCCTGTAGCGGATACTAACTGCATCTGGCTTCACGGGGCATCAGTAGGAGAAATGGTGGCCATCAGTCCCCTGGTAAAAGAAATCAAAAAAATAATGCCGGAGCGGAAAGTGTTGGTTTCCGCCGTTACGGTAGGCGGTTACGATATGGCCAGGCAGATTATGCCGGAAGCAGATGCCATCATCAACTTTCCTCTGGATCTGCCCTTTGTGGCGTCATCCATGGTGAGTCGTATCCGCCCGGGCATCTTTATAATGGTAGAAACGGAATTATGGCCTAATTTCCTGCGGGCCATCCGGAAACGGAATATCCCCGCGATGATGATGAATGGCCGTATCTCGGAAAAATCCGCTAAAAATTACCGGTATCTGTCCGGTCTTTTGCGTGATATGCTGAACACCATAAACCTCTTCTGCATGCAGTCCAGTATTGATGCCAAATATATAACCCAACTGGGTGCGGATCCTGAAAAAATCATTGTCACCGGCAACACGAAATTTGACCAGACCTACGCGGAGGTTTCCCCGAAAGATCTGGCAACCTATAAAACAGAACTGGGGCTGGGGGAAGATGACTATCCTGTCATCGTGGCAGGTTCCACTCACCGAACGGAAGAGGAAGCTGTGCTGACTTCCTTTACTGCCCTGCGCAAGAAATATCCCCATGCTCGTTTGGTCGTTGCGCCCCGCAAGCTAAACCGGATTGAAGAAATTAAAAAGGTAAATGCCAAATTTGGCTATGCGATGGCCTTCCGTTCCGAATTGAAGGATATAGAAGGGCGGCGGCCGGAATTCCCGGTCATTCTGCTTGATACCATTGGTGAACTGGGCCGCATATATGCTATAGGGGATATTGTATTTGTCGGCGGCAGCCTGGTGCATTACGGGGGCCACAATGTACTGGAACCGGCGGCTCATGCCAAACCCATTCTGGTAGGCCCCAGCATGGAAGATTTTAAAGACTCGTTTTCCCTGTTAAGCAAGGCAGGAGCCTGTCGTATGGTATCCGATACAGATGGCCTGACAGAAGCGTTTCTGGAAATTGCCGGTGACGATGTCCTGCGTAAAAAAATGGGGGACGCTTCCATCCAGATCATACGTGAGAATCGCGGCGCCGCTCTGAAAACCATACACTATCTGACAGATCTTTTGAAGCAGAAAGATCTGGCAGGAAAGTAATAGTAGCAAAAACAGCATCAGGCAGCGTATAAGCAAAAACGTCAACGATTGCTATTCCATGGATTTATGTGCCTATGGCTTCGAAACTCGGGCGTCGGCCCTCAAACAGTCTCGCCATGACGGCACATTTCATCTCATGGAATGACGCAATCATTTCCTACATTTTGCTTATACCCTGCCTGATGCTGTTTTTGTTTCAAATTTTACAAAACTTCTATTTGACATTTTGTGAGGAAACGCCTATAATCTCATTTATAAAAGCAAAATGCAACTTTATGAAAGAGAAAAGTAAATCCCAGACTGTTACAGAGAGACGGTGGGCAGTGCGAACCGTCCTGTCGAAGATTGAATTCCGCTCTGGAGAAGGCAGGGGTTGCAACCTGTCCGGTTCCGGCCGATATCCCGGGAATGAGGCTGTAGCGTTTACAATGAGAGCAGGCATCTTGGGCAAAACGCAGATGATCCGGCTTTTAGGAAAGGTTACAGTGAACTAAGGTGGCACCACGCGAGCTCATATGACATACGAACTCCCGTCCTTATGAAAGGACGGGAGTTTTTTAATTGCTTTTGCTTCGGTCCTTATCGGCAGCCAACGAGATTGCCATGCGCTGCCTAAAGAAAAGGAGGAAAATGAAAATGAAAAAAATTATTGTGACGGAAAAAATTTCGGACAAAGGTGTTGCGTTGTTAAAGGCGCAGAAAGATCTGCAGGTTGATGTGGAGATGAATCTCTCCCGGGAAGAACTGTTGAAGAGAATCCCTGAATACGATGCCATCATTGTCCGCAGCGTAACGAAAATCAATGAAGAGTTTTATGAACACGCGACCAACCTGAAGGTTGTAGGCCGTGCCGGTAACGGTGTGGATAACATTCAGATGGAAGGGGCTACAAAGCGGGGCATCATTGTCGTAAATACACCGGAATCCAATATCGTTTCCGCTGCCGAGCACACCATCGGTCTGATGCTGTCCTCCTGCCGCAATACGGTAAAAGCTCATAAGATGATTGAAAGCCGCGTCTGGAACCGTGACGGCCTGAAAGGCATGGAACTGATGGGCAAGACCCTGGGCATTATCGGTCTGGGCCGCATCGGCGGTCTGGTTACCACCCGCATGCAGGCCTTTGGCATGAAGGTCATTGCTTACGATCCGTACATTGCGGATGCCCGGTTCAAAAAATACAATGTTAAGAAATGCGAAACGCTGGACGAACTGCTGAAGGAATCCGACGTAATCACCATTCATACTCCGAAAACCGAAGAGACCATGAATATGATTACCTACAAAGACTGGCAGAAATGCAAGAAGGGCGTTCGCGTGGTAAACTGCGCCCGCGGCGGTCTGTATAATGAACAGGATCTGGCAAAAGCGATCCGCGAGGGTCTGGTGGCCAGCGCCGGTATCGACGTGCTGGTAGACGAACCAAAGCCCATCTCCCCGCTGATCGACCTGCCCCAGTGCGTGCTGACTCCCCATCTGGGCGCCGACACACAGGAAGCGCAGGACAACGTAGGTATTGCCATTGCAGAAGAAGTGATTGCCGCGCTGCGGGGTGAAATGGTGCCCAATGCCGTAAATCTGCCGGCGTTGCAGGCTGGCGAACTGGATACCGTGAAAAAGTTCATGGCGCTGGGCGAAGACCTGGGCAAACTGTATTATCAGCTGGAGCATAGTGCAGTAGAAAAAGTAGAGGTAATCTACAGCGGAGCCCTGGCAGAAATCGAAACCGATATGGTGACCCGTGCCGTACTGAAAGGGCTGTTTGAACCTGTTCTGAAAGAACGTGTAAACTATGTCAATGCGGAACTGACGGCGGAAGGCCGCGGTGTGGAAGTGATTGAAAGCAAGGAAAACAGTCCGGTGAACCTGCTGACGGTAAAAGTACACACAAAGAAAGGTACCTTTACAGCGGCTGGCAATGTGAATCCGGAAGGGGAAGTCCGCATCAAAGATATCAACGGCTACCAGTTTGACATTGAACCTGCTGCTTTCATGCTGGCTGTCAATAATGAAGATAAGCCCGGCATGATCGGCCAGATCGGTACGCTTCTGGGTGCTTCCAAAGTTAACATCGCTACCATGCAGGTAAGCCGCAACCAGCAGAACGGTGTGGCTATGATGTTCCTGACCGTGGACAGTGAGGTTGGCAAGGAAACCCTGAAGCTGTTGCAGGGATTGGATGGCATTACGAAAGTTCAGCTGATTAAAATCTGATTTACATCAATACTATCTTAAGGGGAAACGTGGGGAACTCTGCGTTTCCTCTTTTTTAATCAGCGCCTCCTAAACTATTTTCTTTTTGCCATAGATTTTTCCGTGACTGTTTTGTTATAATGATTACAGACTGGTATAAGATAAGGAATACAAGACTGGTAAAAGATGAGACAAACATGATTGAGGGGGAGGTTTGCCATGTCATCTGATAAACAGCTGCATAAAGACAAAGATTTCAGTTTTGAGCCGGTTCCGTTATATGCAAGAAAATCCTTTTGGTCCATGTTTTTTATCATGCTGGGTTTCACGTTCTTTTCTGCCAGCATGTCGGTAGGCGCCACCATGGGCAACGGCCTGGATCTTTCTGAATTTATCTTTTCTGTTCTTTCTGGTGGCATTATTCTTGCTGTGTACACCGGCATTTTAGGATATATCGGCTGTGGCACCGGTCTTTCGTTTGACTTGCTGGCCCGGCGTTCCTTTGGTGTGGCAGGTTCCCGCCTTCCGTCCCTGTTGATCAGTCTGACGCAGATTGGCTGGTTCGGCGTGGGGGTTGCCATGTTTGCGTTTCCCGCTGCGGAAGTGCTCCATGTAAATCCGTTGCTGCTGATTGCTGCCGGCGGTTTCTGTATGACCGCTTCTGCGTACTTTGGCATACGGGGCATGGAAATTGTCAGCTATGTTTCCGTTCCGCTGATCCTTGTTCTGGGTACGTACTCAATGGTTACGGCTACTCATGCCGGCGGTGGGCTTGCGGCGGTTTTTGCTAGAAGTGTAGGCGGTATCACTGTGTTTAATGCCATTGGGATGGTAGTAGGTTCTTTTGTCAGCGGTGGAACGACGACACCGAATTTTACCCGTTTTGCCAAAGGTAAAGAAACCGCTGTGTTTACTACGGTTGTTGCGTTTCTGATCGGTAACTCGCTGATGTTTGCTTTCGGCGCAGTAGGCGGAGCCTTTACCGGGAAAGATGATATTTTTTATGTAATGATGGCTCAGGGACTTCTGCTGCCTGCCCTTGTTGTGTTGGGCACCAACATCTGGACGACGAATGACAATGCGCTGTACAGCGGGGGGCTAAGTCTTTCAAATATAACAGGGATCCGCAAGCGTCCTCTGGTAATCGTAAGCGGTGTGATTGGCACGTTAGCCTCCGTCTATCTTTACAATAACTTTGTGAGCTGGCTCAGCTTTTTAAATGCAACGCTGCCGCCGATAGGCGCCATCATTATCTTTGACTATTTTGGGCATCCGCAGCATTACGAAGAAGGGGCAGAAGCGGCCCCGGGCGTTCATTGGGGTGCCGTGGCGGGTGTCATTGCCGGCGCACTGACCGGGAATTTTCTCCATGCCGGTATTGCCGGTATCAACGCCATGATTGTGGGATGCTTCTGCTATCTTGTGTATGATAAGGCTTCAGGCCGCTGATGTAATTTGATCAAACAGGAGACTGTCATGCTGTTTACCAATGCGTGTAATGAAAACAAAACGAAACTACAGGATATCAGGGTTAAAAACGGTTTGTTTGCGGAAATCGGAACAAAGCTGCTGCCGGAAGCAGGCGAAAATGTGACGGACCTGCAGGGCAGACTGGTTCTTCCTCCGTTTATTGAATCCCATGTCCATCTGGATACCTGCCTGACTGCAGGTGATCCGGTTTGGAACCGGTCCGGGACGCTGTTTGAAGGTATCGAATGCTGGACGAAACGGAAAAGTAAGCTGAACAAGGCCGATATACGGGAGCGGGTCAGCCGCGCGGTTCGCATGTATGCGGATCACGGAGTCCAGTATATACGTACCCATGTCGACGTGACCGACCCTTCGTTGCTGGCTTTGGAAACCATACTGGAACTCAGGGAAGAGCTGAAAGACTTTATGGAAATCCAGGTAGTGGCCTTTCCCCAGGAAGGTATCCTCAGTTATCCCAACGGCAGGCAGCTGATGCGGGATGCTGTGAGCATGGGGGCAGATGCGGTGGGGGCCATTCCGCATTTTGAATTTACACGGGAATACAGTGTGGAATCCCTTAATTTTGCATTAAATCTGGCTGCAGAGCATGAACTTCTGGTGGATGTGCACTGTGATGAAATTGATGATGAAGCGTCCCGGGGACTGGAAACACTGGCTGCCCGTGCGTTGGAACTGGGGCTGTATGACCGTGTTACGGCCAGCCATACCACTGCCATGCATTCGTATAACAACGCCTATGTGCAGCGGCTGATGCGGCTTCTGAAAATGAGCCGTATCAATTTTGTGGCAAATCCCCTGGTGAATACGCATTTGCAGGGAAGGGCAGACACGTATCCGAAACGGCGGGGCGTTACCCGCGTAAAAGAACTGTTGTCGGAAGGCGTCAATGTTTCCTTCGGGCACGATGATATCTGTGATCCCTGGTATCCGATGGGAAACGGCAATTTGCGGGACGTGGTGTTCATGGGACTGCATGTGTGTCAGATGATGGGCTATCAGGATATTATGGACAGTTATCGGTTTATTACGACCAACGCTGCAAGAACGCTGCATGTGCTTGACCGTTATGGAATTGAACCTGGGAAACCGGGTAGCTTTATCGTGTTGGATGCCAAAAATTATTACGAGGCGCTGAATTTTAATTCGCCTGTCCTTCTCTCATTTAAAAATGGAAACTGCATAAGAAAGTTGCATAGCAGCGAATGCAACATTGTTTCTGACAGGTGATACAATTTCTTGCTGTCTTTATATATCGTAAAATTTGATTCACAGGATTTTTATAAAATGTTATAATAAAATATAATTTTAGTTCATCTCTTTTTGTTATCAATGCTGTTTTCTAATTTATAAGGAGGTTCTTTTAAATGGATGCAAATGCTAACGAGAAAATTTTGGCTAAAGACGTAATGAAAACCGAGATTATTTCCGTGTCGCCGGAAACAACGGTCAAGGAAGTTGCACGTCTTATGATTGAAAATAAAATTTCTGCCTTTCCTGTGGTAAATAAGTATAATGAAATTGTGGGTGTAATTAGTGAGAACGATTTAATCAGTAAGATCGTTAAACCCCATGAACCTGGGCTCATGACATACCTGTTCCATGCGGCTCTTGCTTCAAGCAATGAAGTGCTGGAATATCGCAAGGCGATGGCCCGCTGGAATGCGCAAACTGCGGAGGACGCCATGACGTCTCCCGCTATTTGTGTAAGTCCTGACGATACGATTGAAAAAGTTGGCAAGGTAATGCTTGATGATAAGGTGAAACGTGTTTTTGTAGCGGAAGAAGGACATCTTTTGGGCGTGATCAGCCGTTCTGCATTTGTGGAACTGCTTTTGCGGGATTAACATTGTGTAATTGAAATACCGGGATGAGGCAGTTTTAACCTGAGAAACGGGGAAAAAACATAGTACTATAATTCGGACCAGGCATTGTATTTGTCAGATACAATAGTTAAGGACCCGGCCTGGGAAACGGAGGTAATCATGCAGGACGGAACATTGGAAAAACTATTTCATCTGCGGGAGAATGGCACCACGGTAAAAACAGAAATCATGGCCGGTATTACCACATTTATGACCATGGCTTATATTCTGGCTGTTAACCCGTCGATTCTGAGTGTGACAGGCATGGATAAGGGAGCGCTGCTGACGGTTACGGCGCTGGCTTCCTGCTTTGCGACGCTGCTGATGGCAGCTTTCGCCAACTATCCCTTTGCGTTATCTGCGGGCATGGGGTTGAATGCCTTTTTTGCTTTTACAGTAGTAAAACAGATGGGCTATTCCTGGGAGATGGCCCTGGCTGCCGTCTGCGTGGAAGGCCTTATCTTTATTGTCCTGTCTCTGACTAATATCCGGCAGGCAGTGTTTGACGTTATTCCACTCAGCTTGAAACGGGCTGTATCTGTGGGTATCGGTTTGTTCATTGCCCTGATCGGCCTGTTCAATGCACAGATTATTGTAGGTAACCCGGCGACAAAAATCGCCTTGTTTAACTTTAAACAGTCTATGATGAGTGGAACCTTTCATACAGTGGGCATTACGGTCCTGCTGGCAATCATTGGCATTGTCATCACGGGCATTATGCTGGCACGGGATGTGAAAGGCGGTATTCTCTGGGGCATTCTGGCAACCTGGATCCTGGGTATACTCTGTGAAGTGACCGGTCTGTACGTGCCGGATCCCAAAGTGGGAGCCTTCAGCGTGCTGCCTGATTTTTCTGCAGGCCTGGCTTCTTTCCTGCCGGCGGATCCTTCTCCGATTTTCCTGAAGCTGGATTTCAGCAAGATTGCTTCCCTTGATTTTCTGGTAATCGTTATGTCTTTCCTGTTTGTTGACTTTTTTGATACACTGGGAACTTTGATGGGCGTTGCTTCCAAGGCGAATATGCTGCGCAAGGACGGAACGCTTCCCAACATTAAGGGAGCCCTGATGGCTGACTCCGTGGGTACGGTGGCCGGTGCGCTGATGGGGACCAGTACCATTACGACGTTTGTGGAATCGGCTTCCGGTGTCAGTGAAGGCGGGCGTACCGGCTTGACGGCTGTCACTACGGCGGTGCTGTTCTTCCTGTCTCTGTTTCTGGCGCCTTTCTTTATGGCAATTCCTGCGTTTGCGACAGCTCCCGCGCTGGTCATGGTTGGTTTTCTGATGGTTTCTTCTATTTCTCAGATTGACTTCCGTAATCTGCCGGAAGCAATTCCTGCCTATATGTGCATCATCGCCATGCCGTTTGCCTACAGCATCTCGGAAGGTATTTCCTTTGGCATCATTTCCTATGTGCTCGTGAATACGCTGACCGGTCATACAAGCCGTGTGAGTCTGCTGTTGTATATTTTAGCGGTGATATTCATTGCAAAATATGTGCTGATTTGATTCTTGTTTCCCAAAAATCCTTATTTTGTTTTTACATTTTTACATTTTGGTTTATGAGGAGGGGTTTCTTATGGGCATGACAATGACACAGAAAATTCTCGCCATGCATGTGGGCCGGGAATTTGTGGAGGCCGGGGATCTGCTGGTTTCCCAGGTAGATCTGATTCTGGCGAATGACATTACCGGTCCGCCGGCAATCAATGAGTTTGAAAAAATTGGGCGTCCCGTTTTTAATAAAGATAAAATCGCGCTGGTGCCGGATCATTTTTCTCCCTGCAAGGATATCAAATCCGCTACCCTGTGCAAACAGATGCGTGATTTCGCCAGAAAGCATAATATTACCAATTATTTTGAAGTGGGACGCATGGGCATCGAACATGCGCTGCTGCCGGATAAAGGCCTGGTAGCCCCCGGTGAGATCGTCATCGGCGCGGATTCCCATACCTGCACGTACGGCGCATTAAATGCTTTGTCCACCGGTATGGGCCAGACGGATATTGGCTGCGCCATGGCCAGCGGTACCACCTGGTTCAAGGTTCCCGCTGCCATCAAAGTAGAGCTTTCCGGCAAATTGCCCAAATATGTAAAAGGCAAAGACCTGATTCTGACCCTCATCGGCATGATCGGCGTGGACGGCGCCCGTTACCAGAGCCTGGAATTCACCGGCCCCGGCGTAGCGGAACTGGACATGTCCGACCGTTTCACCATCTGCAACATGGCCATTGAGGCCGGTGGCAAGAACGGCATCTTCCCGGTGGACGCCAAGACGGAAGCTTTCCTGAAAGGCAGGGTAACTCGTCCGTGGACAGCAGTGGAAGCAGATCCGGACGCGGTTTATGAACGTGTCGTAAAGATTGACCTGTCAAAACTGGTACCTGTAACTTCATATCCGCACCTGCCGGAAAATACACATCCGGTCAGTGAATCCCATCATATCAAAATCGATCAGGTAGTGGTAGGTTCCTGCACCAACGGGCGGCTGGAAGACATTGCCCAGGCTGCGGAAGTGCTGAAAGACCATAAAGTGAACGAAAACGTCCGCTGCATCATCATACCGGCTACCCAGGAAATTTACCAGGAAGCCATCCGGTTGGGCTATGTGGATATTTTCATCAATGCCGGTGCAGCGGTTTCCACACCGACCTGCGGGCCCTGCCTGGGAGGTTACATGGGCATCCTGGCAGCAGGCGAGCGATGTGTTTCCACCACCAACCGCAATTTCCGCGGACGTATGGGCCACGTGGACAGTGAAGTGTACCTGGCCAGCCCCTACACGGCGGCAGCCAGCGCGGTAAAAGGTTATATCGCTTCGGCAGAGGAGGTATTAGGATGAGCAAGATCTGGCGTTACGGGGATCATGTGGATACGGATGTAATCATTCCGGCCCGTTATCTGAATATTTCTGATTTCAAAGAACTGGCAGAACATGCCATGGAAGATATTGATACCACCTTTGCCCCCAATGTGAAAAAAGATGAGATCATGGTGGCGGGCAAAAATTTCGGCTGCGGCTCTTCCCGTGAGCATGCCCCCGTGGTAATCAAAGTAAAAGGCATCAAGTGCATCATCGCGGACAGCTTCGCCCGCATCTTCTACCGCAATGCCATCAACATCGGTCTGCCGGTGCTGGAAATTGGCGCTGAGGTAGAGAAAATTGAAAAGGGCGATGATGTGGAAGTGGATCTAAAGACCGGCGAAATTAAAATTGTGAATAAGAATCTGGTCATCAAAACAAAACCCTTGCCGGATTTCTGTCAGAAGATTGCAGACTGCGGCGGCCTGGTCAATTATGCAAAAGCGCAGGCAAAGTGAAAGAAAAGGTACAATAAATAGGCGAAGTCATTCGGGCTTCGCCTTACACCATTTATCGGAACCGTTACAGAAATTGTAAAAACAAGGAGACTGTCGATTATGAAGATTACTTTGTTGCCGGGCGACGGCATCGGCCCGGAAATTGTAACTGCTACTGTAAAAGTCATGGACGCGGCTGCAAAAAAATTCGGTTTTGCTCTGGAATACGACCATCAGCTGCTGGGCGGCTGTGCCATTGACGCTTATAACGATCCCTATCCGGAAGTGACGCAAAAATCTGCCAATGCGGCAGATGCTGTTCTGTTAGGTGCGGTAGGCGGACCCAAATGGGATAACGTGGATCCGTCCATCCGTCCGGAAAAAGGTCTGCTGCGTATCCGTAAAGATCTGGGACTGTACTGCAACCTGCGCCCCATGAAGGTGAGCAAGTTTACGGCGCATCTGTCTCCCTTAAAACCGGAGCGGGTGGAAAATACGGATTTGCTGATCGTCCGTGAACTGACCGGCGGCATTTACTTCGGCACCCATAACGAAGCGGCTATGGTTGACGGGGTGGAGACTGCGTCGGATGTTGACCTCTACACCCGTCCGGAAGTAGAACGGATCGCCCGGAAAGCGTTTGAAGCGGCCAAGGTACGCCGGGGCAAGGTAACCTCCGTGGACAAGGCCAATGTGCTGGCGGAATCCCGTATGTGGCGTAAAATCGTTACGGAAATGCAGGCGAAGGAATATCCTGAAATTGAACTGAACCATTTGTATGTTGATAACTGTGCCATGCAGCTGGTACTGAATCCCGGTCAGTTTGACGTAGTACTGACCAATAATATTTTCGGCGACATCCTGTCGGACGAAGCATCCGTGCTGGGCGGTTCCATCGGCCTTTTGCCAAGCGCCAGCCTGGGCGACGGCACCGGCCTCTATGAGCCTATCCACGGCAGCGCGCCGGATATTGCGGGGCAGGGCATTGCCAATCCTACGGGTACCATCCTTTCCGCTGCCATGTTGTTCCGTTATTCCCTGGATCAGCAGGCTGCGGCTGACGCGGTGGAAGCCGCCGTTGAAAAAGTGTACGAAGATGGTTACCGCACACCGGATCTATTCGGCGAGGGCATGACAAAGGTCAACACCCAGGAGATGGGCGACCTGGTAGCCAAAGCGCTGCTGGAAGCATAAAAAGGAAAGGCAATTGTTATGAAAACCTATTCGTTTTTACCAAAAGGGGTCTGCGCCCGCAAGATTGATTTCGAAATGGATGCGGAAGGCCGGCTTCACAATGTAAAATTTACGGGTGGCTGCCCGGGGAACCTGTTGGCTATTGGAAAACTTGTGGAAGGCGCAGAGGCGGAAAAAATAGCAGCGCTGTTGCGGGGCAATGACTGCGGCGGACGCGGCACTTCCTGTGCAGATCAGCTGTCCCTTGCGATAGATGCGGCTTTGCAGGAACGGTAAAGAGTTTAACTTCACTTTATGATTGAAACCTGATGCGGTATGGTTTACGCATCAGGTTTTTTAGTAAAGAGAAGGTTTATAACGAATTTGTCAGAAAAGAAATGAACGGCTTGCAGTTTGTATGGTATAATATATAGATAATATTAATGAGGTAAGAACCTGCCATGCAAAACCGTTTTCCTGCTTATGTTTTAAAAACTTTACAGATTTTAAACGCTGCCGGTTATGAAGCCTATGTGGTAGGAGGCGCTGTGCGTGATCTGCTGTTGGGACTGGAACCGGGGGATTACGACATTACGACCAGCGGGCGCCCGGAACAGGTTGCGGCGGTCCTTCGTGCTGCCGGCTATTCCCTGGCGGAAAAGTTAGGGGAAAACTTTGGCGTGGTAGTAGCCGTAACAGGAGGCCATGCACTGGAGATTGCCACCTTTCGCAACGAGCGCTATGCCTATGGGCAGGATGCGCACCGGCCGGCGGAAGTATGGTACTGTGACACGCTGAAAGAAGATTTGTCCCGCCGGGATTTTACCGTGAACGCCATGGCTATGGACAGTGAGGGAAATTTATTTGATTATTATGGCGGGCAGCAGGACCTTCGGGCAAAACTGCTGCGTACGGTAGGTGATCCCCGGAAGCGTTTTGCGGAAGATGCGTTGCGCATGTACCGGGCCTGCCGTTTTGTGGCGCAGCTGGATTTTACGTACGTGGAAGGAAACGATACGGCGGAAGAAGTGCTCGGCGAGTATGATGAAAGCCTGACGGTGGAACAGAATCTGAGAATTGCCATGGAAAAGGCAGGGAAAGATGTTCCGGAAAACATGAAGACCATGGGACCGGACGCCCAGCTGACCCACGGTCCGGCAGTCATCGGGACAGAGAGCGTATTGCAGGATGGCGCGGCACGAAAGGGGTCATTGCAGGATAACAGGGAGCAGGGTGCTTCGGCTCAGGACGGTTTGTTGCGGGACGATGCATTGTGCGGAGGCGAAGGAATCAAAACTCTGTCGTTCGGCCAGCCCGGCACAAAATATTATCTGAAGAAGCGTTACGTCTTTGATGTCAGCCGGTGCCGCAATCTTTCTTTGGAACGGGTGAAAGCGGAACTGGATAAAATGCTGCTGGGCAAAGCGGCCGGCAAAGGACTGGCCCTGTTTCTTTCCAGCGGGCTGGCAGATGTGCAGTGCCGGGTGAGGGAGAAGGGCAGCGAAACCTTTGTGGATGTGTTGCCGGAGCTGATTCACCTTCCGGGCCTGCCCCAGAATATCCGGTTTCATTGTTATAATGTATGGGAGCATATTCTGGCGGCCGTGGATCAGGGTCACCGGGAACTTACCCTTCGATGGGCGTTGCTGCTGCATGATGTGGCAAAGGGGCTGCCGGGGATCCGGGGAACCACGCCTGACGGATATCCCAACGATCACGGGCACGAAAAGGAAAGCGCAATCATGGCGGAAACAATCCTGACGCGGCTGCGTTACCCCCGTCCGTTTGTGCAGCGGGTGCGTTGGCTGGTGGCCAAGCACATGCGTTTTGCACCTATGATGATTTATCAAAACAATACATTGCTGCGTTGGATTCGCAGCGAAGCAACCAGCGGTGTGTTCCGTACTGAAAAGGAAATGACAGAGGCTTTTTCCCAGCTGACCGAAGTATTCTTGGCGGATATGGGCGCCACCTGGGCCGGTGTACTGCAGGAGCCGGTGATGGAGGAAGGCCGCAGGCTGGGAGAAGAAGCCGTACTGATAGCCCGGGAGCGGATGCCGGTGCATACTTCGGATTTAAAAGTACGAATACAGGAACTGCTGGCACTGGGAGTTGCATGTAATTCGAAAGAAACGAGAGAAGCTTTTTCGGAAACAGGTGTAGAAGAAAAAGAATGTGCTGCGGTTCAGGCTTTGCAATCGGTACAGGAATTACCTTCCCTGACCGTGGGCGAGGCTATGAAATATCTGCTGGCCCGTGTGCAGAGCGGCAGCATTCCGAATGAAAGGGATGCGTTGCTGCAGGCTTTGGAGCGGAAACTGAAAAAGCGTAATCAGGGTTTTCGTAACAAAACTGACAGAGAATAACATTGTCAGATCTTTTCTATCAGAAGATGTACAAAGGATGATGGCATGACTGTGAATAAGAAAACAATTCTGCTGGCAGCGGCAGTTATTGCAGTTGCCGTACTGAATTTTTACATTAATAAAACATCGACCGGAATGTCGGAACAATCCGGCTTGCTGGAGAATGTAAGCGCTAAAGCTTTTCTGCTGCTGGGAAGAGACAGTGGCGGTTCGGCTGCCATTCAAAGTCAGGCTGATATTAAAGATTCTCCCTACTTTAAAAAAATAGACGTATATAACATGAAGTCGGGCGGCAATCTGATTTTGCTGGAAAAATATAAAACATATCAGCAGCATACGGACTACACCTGCGGCCCGGCCGCGGCGCTGACGGTGGTACAGTATTTTCTTGGCAACGCGCCCGATTCGGAAATGGAAATGGCAAAAATCATGGGGACGCATTCGGCCGGTATGAAAGATCCGGGCACGAATACCCGTGGTATGAGCCGGTATTTTGAACAAAAAGGATGGAAAGTTAAAAACGCCTTAAAAGACGGTTCTCCGGAAACCTATGAAAAGTTTTTGGAATTTGTGGGCAGCAATCTTAAACAGGGCATTCCCATCATGGTGGAAAATGTTGACTGGGGCGGTCACTGGCGTGTGATCATCGGCCATGATACACTGGGCGATCGGGAAGGGATGAATGATGTGCTGATTTTGGCGGATCCCTATGATACTACAGATCATGCACAGGATGGCTATAACATTATTTCCGCTTCACGATTCTATTATATGTGGTTCGACGCCCATCTGTTCCGCGACAAAGAAAAGAGGCGTCAGTGGCTGACCGCGGTTCCGCCGGATTATAAAGGCAAACTGGAAAAATAAAATGTTGTATAAAACGGAAATTTTATCGGCGGGTAAAGTAAAAGAATGCTGGTAAGGATACAGGTAAGATGTTCATGCTGTCGGAAGGGACAGCAGGATGGAGGATAACGATGTTTAAACGTGTGGTGACCGGAATTAGTGCATTACTGTTGCTGACAGCGCCCTTTTCTTCGGCAGAGGCAGCGTTGCTGGCCAAAGTGGAAGCGGATGTAGATGGCAGCGGTCAGAAAAAAGTTGTAGAACTGAGCGGGGATAAAAGAATACCTGGCAGCAATTATTATTCCAATTTGTGGGTTATGGTGAAGAATGCGGAAGGCAAAATGCTGACCGCCTGGAAGGCTGATTTGGATGGCGGATACTATTGCCTGCTGGAAAAAGTGCCGGTGAACGCCAAAGCGGAACAGAATCATACAAAAGCAAAGCAGAAAGATGTAAAGGAAAAAAAGCAGAATGCTGCGACAGATAAGAAAGATGTTGAAGCCGATAAAACAGCTGCTCTTTCCGAAAAGAAAGAGGAAACTGACAAAGAGGACACGGAACAGCGGTTTGCAAAACTTCTGGAATCCTTAAAAGAAGAAACGGGCGAAGGAACGGACAAGAAGAAAGCAAAAATTTCGGACAAACCTCACGATCAGATTCTCCTGATGGCTGCCAAGGGCGGGAAGAATGCGGCTGTGGGCTGCCGCATTCTGGATTTTTCCGATTATAAGAAAGTGCGTGCAGTGTTTTCCGGTGCTGACAGTATGGGCGTAGCTGCAAAAGCGGAATATAAACCGGATTATCAGTTTACGGTAGAAAGCATCTGGCCTGAAGCAGACGGAAACAAAAAAACACTATCATTTTCAGGAAGCGCAAAAAACGTGCTGCAACTTTACAGAAAGGACGGTAGCATTGCGAAACCGTACCTGCGTCCGCTGGTAACAGAGGTGGCTTCTTTAACCATGTTGGGCGGTCGTCTGTTTACGGAGCAGAATGTACTGGCTGCCAACGGGCAGGATCTGTTGGGGCGCCTTGCGGTAAGGTGGGCGCTGAAAGAAGAAAAGTGGATTCCGGAGGAAATTACGCTGACGGATACCCTGGATGAACTGCTCAAACCTGATGCCGATGATGCGAACCGGCCGGACGGGGCAGGAAACTGGAAACTGTATCCGCGCCGGGCGTTTATCGGAGACCGGGTGGTCAGCCGTCCCGTTGTCGCTGTGGAGGAGAAACCGGAGCTGCAGAATAAAATCAATGATAAACTGAATGCCTGGTATACCAAAGCACCGGAAGAAGACGAAAGGGCTTTTCAGGTGAAATATGCCGGTGAGAACCTGTTAAGCCTGGAACTGGGCTACAGGAATAAAAACGGCGAGGTAATCCGGGAACTGCACAATTTTAATATGCGGAACGGCGAGCAGGTTAAACTGGATGAAATGTTTAACACCAAAAATCCGGACTTTTTAAAAGTCCTAAACCTGCTTGGCAAGCCGAAAAACTGTTTCCTAACAGTTAAGCCTGCATTCTGGCATTTTACCGGCAGGCATTTTGTGCTGCAGGATCGTTTGCTTGAAGAAAACTTCCAGGATGAGGCGGACATCCATTTGGCCTTTATTGAGAAAAAAGACCTGCTTCCCTTTGTCAAAGATAAGTCAATAGTAGACAAATAAAAATCCTGACTAACCAGTCAGAATAAAAAGGAAACGGGATAAAACGAAAGAAAATCAGAGAAATTTCTATGTAAATTCGTTTAATCGAATTTGCATTTTGCCTTGTTTTACATTATAATATTACACATGCTGAAAATGCGAAAGTGTTTCAAGCTGAATTCTTGCAATTTAATTTTAATTACTATATTTGAATGATACACAAGTGCCAATTTCAGGAGGAGCTATTTTATGTTACGTGATGTTCGTGGGAAATGGGGTAAAGGTTTAGCTGTTGCCCTGGCGGTTTCCGGACTGCTGCTTTTTGCCGGATGCGGTAATAAACAGGCGCAGCAGAAAGCACCGGCTGCAGTGGCAGTCAAGACCATGCAGGTAATCAAGAGGGATACACCCAATGTGCATGAGTTTACCGGTTTTGTGGAAGCCCAGCAGGAAGCAAAGCTGACGGCAAATGTTTCCGGCAAGATTACCAGTAAGAGTTTTAACGGCGGCGACTGGGTAGAAGCCGGTCAGGTATTGTTCACGATTGACCAGCGGACTTATCAGGCCAACCTGCTGAATGCCCAGGCAGGCCTGGCTGCGGCACGGACGGAGTACAACCGCCTGGTGGCCGACGCGGAACGTTACAAAAAGTTATATGAACAGAATGCAGTTTCCAAACAGCAATATGATCTTTCCATTGCCCAGCGGGATTCCGCTCAGGCTCAGGTAACGGCTCACGAAGCGATTCTGGAAAATGCCCGGATCAACATGGGCGATACGGAAGTAAAGGCTCCTTTCTCCGGCAGGATCAGTACCAGCGATTTGTCTGTCGGCAACTTCGTAGCGGCCGGGCAGACCGTGCTGGCCACCATGAGCAACACGAATCCGGTACGCATCAAATTCAGTATGTCGGAAAACGAATACCTGCAGCTTTCCAAGGCTCATTCCGATTCCGGCGCGAAAGCGCTGGAAGATTTAAAACTGATACTGTCTGACGGCAGCGTTTATACCGGCGCCGGCGTCGTGGATCAGGTAGACCGGGAAATCGGCAGCGGTACAGGCGCCCTGACATTAAAGGCGCGGTTCAGCAATGATAACAATCGGCTGATGCCGGGCATGTTTGCCCGCCTGCAGGCCAATGCGGGAACCATTAAGAACGCTATGCTGATTCCTCAGCGCGCTGTCCGGGAAATGCTTTACAAAAAATTCGTGTTCGTTGTAGGCAGTGATAACAAAGTAGATATGAAGGAAGTTACCCTAGGCGCCCGCGTCGGTAAGCTGTGGCTGGTGGAAAAAGGCCTGAACGGCGATGAGACGCTGGTAGTTGAAGGTGTCCAGAAAGTGAATAAAGGGTCTGAAGTAAAGCCCGCCGCCATGACGGAAGCCGACCTGAGCAACGAAAGCAAACAATAGGAGGGAACCTAAGTGGCTAAGTTTTTTATCGACCGACCGATATTTGCAATAGCCCTTTCCCTGGTCATCGTCTTTGCCGGCGTAATTGCAGGGTTCAGCCTTCCTATTGCACAGTATCCCAATATTACAAAACCCCAGATTGAAGTGGAGACCAACTATGTTGGCGCTAACGCTTCCACTGTAGAAGAATCGATAGCCCAGGCTATTGAGCAGAAGGTAAACGGCGTGGAAAACATGCGTGACATGCGTTCCACTTCCACTAATACCGGCCGTTATGTATTAGATGTTAACTTCAACCTGGAAAAGAACGGTGACATTGCCTCTGTAGAAGTGCAGAACCGTGTAGACCAGGCCAAGGCATCCATGCCTACCGAGGTTACTCAGTACGGTATTACCACGGCCAAGATGTCTTCCCAGACGATTATGTATTTTGTACTGACGTCTCCCAACAAAACCTACGACGGCATGTTCTTGAAAACCTACGGGGCTTCTAACGTAGTAGACCCGATTAAGCGTGTTAAAGGCGTGTCCTCCGTTGGTGAATACGGCCCGGAATACTCCATGCGTGTGGAACTGAAGCCGGACCTGATGGCTCAGCTGGGACTGACTGCATCCGATGTTGCCGCAGCGATTCAGACACAGAACATCCAGGCTCCCGTTGGTTCCATCGGTTCCAAACCCACCACCAACGATTTGGAATTCAAATATTCTGCCAGTGCCGAGGGCCGTCTGAAAACCCCGGAAGAGTTTAGTAACATTATTGTCCGGGCACAGAACGGACAGATTTTAAAATTAAAAGACATCGCCGATATTTACGAAGGCGAACGTATGGATACACCTGCTTCCCTGTTCCTGGATAAGGGCGTAGGCGGTGAATCGGTAGTATATCCAATCTCATTAACCTCGGATGCCAACGCGATTGAAACCGTTGCCGAAATCCGAAAAGTACTGGAGGATGCCGAAACCCGGTTTCCTCCGGATATGAAACTGATCGTTGCCCAGGACAAGACGCAGTTTGTACGGGAATCTCTGGAAAAAGTTGCCCACACGTTCTTTGAAGCATTAGTCCTCGTTTTAATTGTAGTGTACATCTTTTTGGGAAATTTCCGGGCTACCCTGGTGCCCATGCTGGCAGTGCCTGTTTCCCTGATCGGTACTTTCGGCGCTTTCGTATTATTAGGGTTTTCCATTAACACCCTGTCCATGTTTGCCATGATTCTGGCTATCGGTCTGGTAGTAGATGACGCTATCGTTGTAGTGGAAGCCGTGGAACATCACATTCAGGAAACCGGCCTGTCTCCGAAAGAAGCTACCTACCGGGCCATGAAAGAAGTGTCCGGTCCGGTTGTGGCCATTGCCTGCGTGCTGGCAGCCGTGTTTGTGCCGATTTCTTTCATGAGCGGTTCTACCGGCCAGCTGTACAAACAGTTCGCCCTGACCATTTCTGTTTCCATGATGTTGTCCGCCGTGGTTGCGCTGTCGCTGACCCCGGCCCTTTGTGCGAAGCTGCTGAAGCCCCATTCCAGCGCGGCAAGTGAAGAAGCCAATAAAGGATTTATCGGTAAAGTGATTTACCGGTTTAATGTGTGGTATGCCAATACCCTGGCGAAATACACGACTCAGGTGGGCAAGTGCATCCGCTATTCCAAGCTGATGATGTGCGGTCTGTTGGTTATTTGTATTTTGACCGGCCTTTTGTTTAAAATTACTCCGTCCGGTTATGTGCCGGATGAAGATCAGGGCATGTATATCATTTCCTACAATCTGCCGGAAGGTGCATCTTCCAACCGGGGCATGAAGCAGATGGAAGATTTCGCCCGCAAGCTGGGTGAACTGCCGGGCGTCCGGTATGTAATGCCCATTAACGGTTTTGATATTCTGAGCAATGCACCGAAAGCCAGCGCCGGTATCATCCCTGTGATGATGGAAGAGTACGACAAACGTTCTACCAGTACGTTCGAACTGATCCAGCGCACCTACGCCTTGGCAGCCCAGACGCCGGAAATGAATATCATGGCCTTTAACGAGCCGGCGCTGCCGGGTCTGTCCAGTACCGGTTCCCTGAGTATGTATATCATGAATCTGGCCGGTGACTCCATTGAGCAGATGAATACGTACGCTCAACAGTTTGTCATGAAAGCCAACCAGCGTCCGGAAATCGGAATCGCGTATACTACGTTTAATACGGATACCCCGGGTTATAAATTCAACGTCAACCGCGAAAAAGCGGAATCCCTGAACGTTCCGGTAGCCAGCGTGTTCACTACGCTGCAGGCATTTTTGGGCGGTATGGAAGTGAATGACTTCAATAACTTCGGCCGTACCTGGAAAGTAGTTATGCAGGCCCAGCCCCAATACCGTGATGATGTTAAGAATATGCGGTTCTTCTTTGTCCGCAGCAACAACGGCGAAATGGTTCCGTTGGACTCTCTTGTCACTGTGGAACCGGAAATGACAGTTCCTTCCATTACCCGGTTTAACGGCGCCAGCGCCTTTAAGATTGCCGGTTCCCCGGCAGACGGGTATTCTACCGGTCAGGCTATGGCTGCTTTGGAAGAAGTGGCCCACGAAGTATTGCCGACCACCTACACCTATGAATGGACCGACCAGAGCCGTGACGAACGGGAAGCCGGCGACCAGGCTTACGGTCTGTATGCGATTTCTCTGGTCTTTGTATTCCTGGTGCTGTGTGCCCTGTACGAAAGCTGGACCATTCCCATTGCGGTACTGCTGTCGGTTCCCCCGGCGGTTATGGGCTGCCTGGGTTCCCAGTTCCTGCGAGGCCAGCAGAATGATATTTACATGCAGGTTGCCATGATCATGCTGATCGGGCTGGCGGCCAAGAACGCCATCCTGATTGTGGAATATGCCAAGATGAATCTGGAAGGCGGGCAGGACGTTGTGACGGCAGCCATTAATGCGGCCCATCTCCGTCTGCGTCCTATTCTGATGACCTCATTCGCGTTTATTCTGGGCTGTCTGCCCCTGGCTATCGCTACCGGCCCCGGCGCCGGTTCCCGTGTATCCATGGGTAACGCAGTAGTAGGCGGAATGACCTTCAATACATTCGTAGGCATCTTCCTGATTCCTGTACTGTTCGTGGTGGTGGAACGGTTCTTCAGCCGCGGCAAACATAAAGACGAAATGGCTGACCTGTAACTCATTGTTATTATTGTAATGACGATTCGTGACAGTTGTTTTATCATGTATGATTGTTTATTTGTTGGTTCATGTACATCACGGTTGTGAAAAATCCGTAAATATTACTGTCTGGCATGTGGAAACACTTGCCAGACGTTTTTCTTTCTTATAAAATAGGAATGTAATTTGTCTCCTTAAAAATGATACATACGGTTAAGACAGATTATTTAGCAGAAAGAAATGGCATAACTGATGCTAAGACGAAAGACCACGGGAAAGCGTGCATACGGGTGTCAGTACTCTTAATCATCAGTACTCGTAATAATGTAAAGGTGTCATCAAATGAAAAAAATGGATGAAAGCGTCCGCTTTGTTAAAAATGTCTGGGCGCTGACCAAATCGTATTGGCAGAGTGAGGAAAAGAAAAAAGCCTATCTGTTGCTGCTGGCCATCATTGCGCTGACCTTGGGCGTGGTGTTCATGCTGGTGCAGCTCAACCAGTGGTACAATATTTTTTACAGCGCGCTGCAGAATTATGAAAAAGAAAAAATTTTTTCGGAACTGTTCCATTTCAGCTGGCTGGCTTTTATTTATATTATCCTGGCCGTGTACGCCTTTTACCTGCAACAGGTGCTGATCATCAACTGGCGCCGCTGGCTGACCAATGAATACATTGACGAGTGGCTGAACCATAAGACCTATTACCGCCTGCAGATGTTCGGGACGGCAACCGATAACCCGGACCAGCGTATCAGTGAAGACGTCCGGATGTTTGTGGAATACACCCTGCGTTTTGGCATCGGCATCCTGAAAGCGTTTACTACATTTGCATCTTTTGTGGTAATCCTGTATAATTTATCGGGTCCGCTGCAGTTCAAACTGGCCGGAATGGATATTCATATCCCGGGCTATCTGGTATGGACGGCCCTGTTGTATTCTATTATCGGTACCTGGCTGACTTATAAGGTGGGAAACAAACTGGTCGGCCTTAACTTCGTGCAGCAAAAATACGAAGCGGACTTCCGTTTTGCTATGATGCGCATGCGTGAAAATGCGGAGAGCGTAGCCTTTTACAGCGGGGAAGGTCATGAAGGCGGCGTTTTTAAGAAACGCTTTTCCCTGCTGCTGAATAATTTCTGGAGCATTATCAAGAAGCAGAAACAGCTTACCTGGCTGAACAGCTGGTACTCCCAGATCGCCATCATTTTCCCGCTGGTTGTGGCCATGCCCCGGTATCTGGCCAAAGAAATTACACTGGGCGGTCTGATGCAGATTTCCAGCGCCTTTGGCCGCGTGCAGGAAAGCCTTTCCTATTTTGTGGATATGTATTCGTCGATTGCGGAATGGCAGGCTGTGGTAGAACGTCTCACCGGTTTTGGCCTCCATATGCAGCAGGTGAAGCAGGAGAATGCACAGCAGGATTTACAGCGCAAGCCCGGTGCTTCTGACGCTATTGTGGCAACGGATATGGATGTCACGCTGCCGGATGAATCCGCTGTTTTGCAAAACGTTTCCTTCACGCTGAAACCCGGCACCAATGTGCTGATCAAAGGCGTGTCCGGCAGCGGAAAGAGTACACTGCTGCGTGCGCTGGCCGGAATCTGGCCCTATGTGAAAGGCACGCTGGAAATTCCGGAAGAGAGCAAGCTGATGTTCATTCCACAGCGTCCCTATCTGCCGCTGGGCACATTGAAGGAATCCCTCTTGTACCCCGGGACAGAAAGCCGGACCGATGAAGAACTGAAACAGCTGATGGAAGACTGCTGTATCGGGTATCTGTATGAAAAATTGTATCTGGAGGCGGACTGGAGCCACGTACTTTCCGTAGGCGAACAGCAGCGGCTGGCTTTTGTCCGTGCTCTGATTTACAAACCGGTATGGCTGTTCCTGGATGAAGCGTCTTCCGCTTTGGATGAAGAAACCGAAGCGAAGGTCTACACGCTGCTGATGGAAGAAGCGCAACAGACTACCCTGGTCAGCGTAGGCCACCGCAGTACCCTGAACAAATATCATCAGAAAGTATTGTATCTGGATAAAGAAACCCATTCCCTGTACTGGCAGGAAAAGACTCTTTTGTGATACAATAAACAGTATCGCAGATTGTATATAATGATGCTTTGTAAGGAAACGCTGCCTGATCGGCGTTTCCTTTAAAACCGGATGACAGTGATTGGCAGCCGGAAAATAAATTTTATTCAAATATATGTAGAGAGGTGTTTAACATGGCATTGGAAAATGTGAAAGATCAGACGGGTAACACGAACCCGCCCAGAGTGAAAGCGGAACGGTTTGACCGGTTTATGAAGGACCGTGAAGTCAGCGGCTTCCATAGGGAAGAATACGACGATCAGTTCCGTACCGTCGTGTACTTCAGCGGACTGCAGACGGCGGGCCAGCAGCAGTTTGTACAGGTTATACTGAATGATTCCATTTACGGTATGATTAAAGTGCTGGTGGGTCATAAAGTGGTGAATGAACAGAACCAGGCAAAAGTGCTGGAATACCTGAACCAGCTGAACAACCGGTTCGGCGCGTTCAAATACATCGTGACACCGGACGGGAATCTGGAACTGGACTGCAGCCTGATTGCCAATGATGAGACGTTTGATCCGGAAGCAATCATGGTCATGCTGCTGAATGTAATCCAGCCTCATCTGGAAAGCGAACTGCTTCGTCTGCCTGCGGTAGTAGGCGGCCCGGTAGGCGTTAATGTAGAAGAAGAAGAGAAAGACGAACGGCCGATTCATCCGGTACATTGAAAATGATGCGGAAAAGGACAAGATATGAGTAAAACATCGGAAGCGATTGCGTTATTGCATTGAGCGTTGACTGGCAACCCGTGAGGGTCCCAGTCTGACGACACCGAGCAACGCGAACAGAGTGAGCGTGCGCAGTGAGGAAGTGGGAGACGGGTTGCCATGCAACGCGACTTCGAGTTCCGAAGCCACAGGCGAATGAATCCATGGAATAGCAATCGTTGATGGTTTTGCGATATCTTATCCTTGCCGCATTATTTTTATTCACAGTAACAATCTGTCTTAACTATTAGGAGACTCCATGACTAAAATTGGTCTGACCAGCGAAGAAGCTGCACAGTCATTAAAAAAATACGGCAACAATGCGTTAAGCAAACCGCCGCAACAGACATTTTTTGACAAACTGCTGGACAATTTCGGGGATCCCATCATCCGTATCCTCATTGTGGCTTTGCTTGTCAATGTGGTTTTTGTGTATATGGGTTATGCGGACTGGATCGAGACAGCAGGCATTTTTGTCGCGATCATACTGGCGACGTTTGTGTCCACACTGTCTGAATACAGCAATGAGAACGCTTTTCAAAAGCTGCAGGAGGAAGCCAGCCGCATCACCTGCAAGGTATGGCGCGACGGGAAACCGGTGGAACTGCGCATTGACGATATTGTAGTCGGAGATGCGGTGCAGCTGGAAAGCGGGGACAAGGTCCCGGTGGACGGTTTGTTGCTGGAAGGGTCTCTGAAACTGGATCAGGCTGCTCTGAACGGGGAAAGCGAAGAAGCGAAGAAAAAGCCGGCATCCCCTGATTTTTCCTGGGGGACTGAGACGGATTTCCTGAATCCGTACTGCCTGTACCGCGGTTCTGTCGTAGTGGAAGGACAGGGCCTTATGCGGGCGGAGAAGGTTGGCGACGCATCCGTCTACGGGCAGCTGGTACAGGAATTAAAGGAAGTGGAACGGGACAGCCCGCTGAAACTGAAACTGAAGCATCTGGCGGATAAGATCAGTTACTTCGGCTATGCAGGAGGCCTGCTGATTTTTATTGCGGTGTTGCTGCACAAGATGTTCCTGGCAGGCGGCTGGGCGCTTTATGTTGCCAATACGGCCCAGGTCCTCAGTGATGTGGTGCAGGCGCTGATCCTGGCTGTCATCATCATCGTGATGGCGGTGCCGGAAGGACTGCCCCTGATGATCGCCATCGTTTCTTCCCTGAATATGCGGAAGATGCTGAACGACCATGTATTGGTCCGCAAGCTGAACGGGATTGAAACGGCAGGCAGTTTGAACCTGCTGTTTACGGATAAAACCGGTACCATCACCAAAGGGCAGCTGGAGGTTGTGGACTTTATCACCGGAGACCTGAAGGAATACCTGTCCTTTGACCAGCTCCCTGTCCCAATCCGGGAAATGACCTATGAAAATGTGGTCCTCAATACGTCGGCTGCCGTTGCGGAAGGCGCCATTGTAGGCGGCAATATTACGGAACGGGCCCTGGCCCGGTATATTGGCGATTACCGTAAGCTGCAAATGCCGTTACGGAATACGTTTGTTCCTTTTAACAGCGCCACCAAATACTCCTTTGCGGGAGTGCAGGGGGCCAGTGAATATACCCTGGCCAAAGGCGCGCCGGAAAAACTGCTGCAGTACTGCGATTATTACTGGGATGAAAAAGGACACTGCCTTCCTTTTACAGAGGCCATGAAACAGGCTCTGGATGAGAAGATGGTGGAACTGGCAGGCCGGGCCATCCGTATGCTGGCCTTATGTACTTTCCCGAAATCCGTTTACGGACCGGAACTGCCGCAAAAAGGACTGGCCCTGACGGGAATTCTGGCGATTCGGGATGAAGTGCGTCCGGAAGCGGTGGAAGCTATTCAAAAAGTGCACGAAGCCGGCGTGCAGATCGTCATGATTACCGGGGACCGGAAAGAAACGGCAGTGGCTATTGCCAGAGATGCCGGACTTTTACGAAGGCCTCAGGATCAGGTCTGGACCAGTCAGGAACTGGCGGCCATGTCCGATGAAGAGGTAAAATTAAATCTGCCGGACCTCAGGGTGGTGTCCCGGGCACTGCCTCTGGACAAACTGCGTCTTGTCAGTATTGCCCAGGAAATGAACCTGGTAACAGGCATGACCGGCGACGGGGTCAACGATTCCCCGGCACTGAAACGGGCGGATGTGGGGTTTGCCATGGGCAGCGGCACGGAAGTGGCCAAAGAAGCCGGCGATATAGTGATCCTGGATGACAATTTCCTGTCCATCAAGCAGGCGATTTTGTACGGACGCACCATTTACAATTCCATCTGTAAGTTTATTACGTTCCAGCTTTCCATCAATTTTTCCGCAGTGCTGATCAACTTCATCGCGCCCTTTATCGGTGTGGAAAAACCGCTGACCATTATCCAGATTTTATGGATCAACCTGGTGATGGATACGCTGGCTGCTTTGGCATTTGGAGGCGAGCCGGCACTGGAAAAATATATGCAGGAACGGCCCAAGGAACGGGGTGGCCCCATCGTTTCCAAAGGTATGATGTCAACAATTGTACTGGGTGGCTTATGGATGACGCTGGTTGCGGTTGCGTTTTATAAAAGCGCGTGGGTGGATGCCCTCTTCCGTGACGCGCCGGACCATATTTACACCTACACGGGCTTTTTCTGTGCCTACATTTTCATGGCGGTGGCCAACGGGTTTAACGTCAGGGTAGAAGGACTGGACCTGTTTGACCATATTCTGGATAATAAAGGGTTTATCCAGGTCATGGGAGGTATCATTCTCATCCAGTATCTTCTGACGCTGTTTGGCGGAAGCGTACTTCGCACGGCCCCGTTGAGCGGACAGGAGTGGAGCGTCGTCATTATTTGCGCTTTGTCCATCATTATTGTTGACTTGCTGCGTAAAGTGTTCCGGCAGCATCTCCTCAAATAAGAACTCGGGTGACGTTAAAAGCAATCACAAATGAGGAAGGAATTAGTTTCATGATTGTTGAAAACGAACTGTATGAATATGTTGTGATCCTTATCATATTTCTGTGCGGCTCCGCCTTTTATTCCGCGTCGGAAACGGCACTCAGTACCGTGAGCAAGATTCGCATGAAGCATCTGGCCCGGAACGGGGACAAGGATGCCGCAGGGATATTAAAACTGCTGGATCATTTTGACGAAGTTCTTTCCACCATTTTGGTGGGCAATAATATTGTCAATATAGGTACGGCCTCCATTGCTACCCTTTTGTGTATTAAACTGATCGGGGATGAGGGCAGTGTCTCCATCGCTACTGCTATTACAACCGTAGTTGTACTTGTTGTGGGAGAAATTTCGCCCAAAAGCCTGGCGAAAGAATATTCCGAACCCTTTTTGCTGTCCGTACATAAGCTCCTGTGGTGGAATACCTGGCTGTTTGCTCCCCTCAATTTTGTTTTTAAACAACTGAAAGGTTTTCTCAGCCATAAGATTTCCGGGAAAGGGGAAGCCAAACCAACGATTACGGAAGCTGAACTGAAAGTTATGGTTGACGAGGTGGAAAACGAAGGAACCATCAGTGAGGAAGAAAGCGATCTGATTAAATCAGCTATCGAGTTTAACGACATCCGGGTGAAAGAAATCCTGACGCCCCGGGTTGATATGGTAGCCTGCAGTGTGACCAACAGCAATGCGGAAATCTATCGTTTGTTTACCACAAACCATTTTACCCGGATTCCCGTTTACGATGAGGAAGAAAACAATATTATCGGATTGCTCCACGCCAAAGATTTTTATAATTCCTATTTAAAAGACCCGAAGTTTAACATTAAAACGATTTTAAAAAATATAGCGTATGTCCATCGCTCCACGAAAATTTCCCTGCTGCTGAAAAATCTCCAGCACAATAAACTGCAGATGGCTGCGGTCATTGACAGTTACGGAAGCGTTGCCGGCATCATTACGATTGAGGACATACTGGAAGAACTGGTTGGGGAAATCTGGGACGAACACGATGAAGCCGTGTCCGTGTTCCATAAACTGGGAGACAACAGGTACCTGGTCTCCTGCGACAGCAATTCCCGGAATGCCAGCCTGCGCGACCTGTTCGAATACATCCAGCTGGACTTTGACCTTTACAATCTGGAAAACCAGTCCATCAGCGGCTGGGTCGTGGAATCCCTGGGGGAAGTGCCCCAAAAGGGAGATACGTTTACCTACCGGGATTTAAAAGTTGAGGTTACGAAAGTAGACCAGCACAGACTGAAGAAAATAATTGTGACCCATTTAGCCGGAAACGAAAAGAAAACTCCTGAGGGAAAATGATCGGGAGAGTAGTTTTTTCAGGATAGACTGCAACAGAAATTGACTTATTTTTTACAAATTGATATAATTTCTGTTACATACATGGGAGTTTTTTCCCGTTTAAGGAGAAGAGAGGATTAGAAAATGAAAGCACCTGCCAAGAAGTACATCCCGTTTGCACAGATTCCGCTGGAACACCGGGACTGGCCCGATCATGTAATTGACAAAGCGCCCGTATGGTGCAGCGTAGACCTGCGGGACGGCAACCAGGCGTTGGTAACGCCCATGCAGCTGGATGAAAAGCTGCGCATGTTCCAAATGCTGATCGATATCGGTTTTAAGGAGATTGAAATCGGTTTCCCGTCCGCTTCCGAAACGGAGTATGAGATTATCCGTACCCTGATCGAACAGAACCTGGTGCCGGACGATGTAACGCTGCAGGTGCTGGTGCAGGCCCGTCCGGAACTGATCCGGAAGACGTTTGAGGCGGTGAAGGGCGCTAAAAATGTCATTATCCATTTTTATAATTCTACGTCCACCCTGCAGCGCAAGATCGTGTTCCAGAAAGATATGGACGGAATCGTTGAGATTGCGGTGGAAGGCGCGAAGCTGATCCGAAAACTGACGGAAGAAGAAATTGCCCGCAGCGGCATGAACATCCGTTACGAATATTCACCGGAAAGCTACACCGGTACGGAACAGGATTTTGCTGTCCGTATCTGTCACGAAGTGATGGAAGCACTGGGCGCCACGAAAGAAAATCCGGTTATCATTAACCTGCCTGCCACGGTGGAAATGTGTACGCCCAACACCTATGCGGACCAGATTGAATATTTTATCAAACATCTGCCCAACCGGGAAGCGGCGATTATCAGCCTGCATCCCCATAATGACCGGGGTACCGGCGTAGCCTGTGCGGAACTGGGCCTCCTGGCCGGTGCGGAACGCATTGAAGGCTGTCTCTTCGGCAACGGGGAACGGACCGGTAACCTGGATATTGTAACGGTGGCGTTGAATATGTACACCCAGGGCGTAGACCCCGGACTGGATTTCCATGACATCCAGGCGGTGGGCAAAGTCTGCGAAGAGTGTACGAAGATGTCAATTCCGCCCCGGCAGCCCTATGCGGGCCAGCTGGCGTTCACTGCCTTTTCCGGTTCCCATCAGGATGCCATCAAAAAAGGCTTTGATTACATGAAACAGACCGGCACGGAGTATTGGGAAGTTCCCTATCTTCCCATCAATCCGGCGGATATCAACCGGCAGTATGAGCCCATCATCCGGATCAACAGTCAGTCCGGTAAAGGCGGCGCAGCCTTTGTGCTGGAAAAGGCGAAGGGCTATCGCATGCCCAAAGCCATGCAGCCGGAATTCGGCGACATCGTCAAAGCCGCGGCGGATGCGTACGGTGATGAACTGAACGAATTGCAGATCGTGGAACTCTTCCAGAAAGAGTTTATCGACCTGAAAGGAAAATACGAAATCATCGAGCGCCATTTTATTTATGAGAAGCACAAAGAACAGGATAACGACAATCCGACGATTTTTACCGGCGTAATTTCCGTGGACGGCAAACCGGAGGATGTGATGGGCCGGGGGAACGGTCCTATCGATGCGTTCTTTAATGCGCTTTCCAAAGTGGGCATTACCGGCTATAAGTTTATTAACTACGACGAACATGCAATCAGCGTCGGCTCCAATGCCAAGGCTATCTGCTATATTGAACTTCAGAAACCGGACGGAAATCACATTTTCGGTGTAGGCATTCACAGCGGTATCGTTGTGGCGTCCCTGCTGGGAATCCTGTGCGCTATTAACCGGGCGGAAAAGCAGAAAGCATAAGGATTTCCTATTGCGTATACGATTTCCGGTTTTTCAGGAAAGGCTGCGGTACATTCCGCAGTCTTTTTTATATGAGAGCTTTGCAAAGATCATTGCATGGCGTACGATTAATAACAAAAGGTTTTTGTCATAAACGTTCCGGGTTCCTGTTTCTGTAAAAAATCATTTTGAATTTAAGGAAACGCTGATTAATTCGTCTGTACGCTGACCGGTGCTTTTTGTGACTGACTGCGTCAATGTCCCTCAACGCAGCTACGGCTGCGCCTTCGGGCCATTTCCTTGTCAGTCGCAAAAAGTCCTCGGTCATCGCACAAACTCATTTAATCAGCGTCTCCTTAATCAGGAATTATTCTCAGTGTATTTTGTATACATGACCGGCTTTTTGTGTTATAATAAGGCGCGTAGGTTGTATGTATGAACATTATTTTTGACAAAATTTAAATTTTTAAATTTGATTTTTACGAAATCCGGTAAAGGAGTGTTAAGATGACAGAAGTAAAACCTTTGAAAATTACAGAAACCGTATTGCGGGACGGTCCGCAGTCTTTGGTTGCCACCCGGATGCGGGTGCAGGATATGATTCCGGTTCTGGAAAAACTGGACAACGTTGGTTATCATGCCATTGAAGCCTGGGGCGGCGCGACCTTCGACGCCTGCCTGCGTTTTTTAGATGAAGACCCCTGGGGCCGTCTGCGGATTTTGCGGCACCGGATGCCGAACACACCCATCCAGATGCTGTTGCGGGGCCAGAATCTGTTAGGCTACAACCATTATGCGGACGACGTAGTGTCTGAGTTCATTAAAAAGAGCGTGGAAAACGGCGTCTCCATTATCCGTGTATTTGACGCGCTCAACGATACGAGAAATCTGGAAACTTCCTTTAAAGCAGGCAAGAAGGCCGGGGCCCATATGCAGGGCGCGCTGGTTTACACAACCAGTCCGTATCACAAACCGGAGGACTTTGTGCGGCTGGCCAAGGAAATGGTACAGATGGGGGCCGATTCCATCTGCATTAAAGATATGGCAGGTCTGTTGAGCCCCTACGGCGCGGAAAATCTGATCAAAGCATTGAAAAAAGAAATTGCGGTTCCGCTGGAACTTCATAATCACTGTACCACCGGTCTGGGTCACATGACCGCGCTGAAAGCGGCGGAAGCCGGCGTGGATATTCTGGATACGGCGCTGGCCCCGTTCTCGGGAACCACAAGCCAGCCCTGTACCGAAGCCATGGTGGCCACGCTGGCGGAAAGTCCCCGGGATACCGGACTGAATCTGGAGACGTTAAATGAGCTGGCGGAATATTTCACCGGCGTCAAGAGTAAAATTGTCAATGAGTTCCATGTGAACCCGAACTTTAACGTAAATCCCAAAGTGCTGCTGTACCAGATTCCCGGCGGCATGCTGTCCAACCTGCGCAGCCAGATGGCAGGCATGGGTATCGGTGACAAGCTGGACGAAGTGCTGAAGGAAATGCCCCAGGTGCGGAAAGATTTAGGATATCCGCCCCTGGTTACGCCTACCAGCCAAATCGTCGGTTCCATGGCGGTGATGAACGTGGCTATGGGCCGTTACAAAATGATTCCCCGCGAAGTAAAGGAACTGATCCGCGGCCGGTACGGCAAAACGGCCGGACCTATCAATCCGGAAGTGCGGAAGCTGGCCATCGGAGACGAGCCGGTCATTGACCACCGTCCTGCCGACGACATTAAGCCCCAGCTTAAGACCATGCGCGACCGTCTGGATGAAGCGGGCTATCCCGGCCTCAGCGTAGAAGACGTGTTGTCTTATGCCCTGTTCCCGGATGTAGCGTTAAATTATTTCCGCAGTCACAGATAATTGACAGGAAAACACGGTTTTGCGTTATTACAGAGACGGTTTCTTGTTATTTCAAAGATAAGAAAACAACCTGGCTGCTTTTTTCAATAGCCGGCGGATAAGTCGGAAAGGAGACGTTGCATGGCTAAAAAGATTACCGATAAAGTAACCTGGGTAGGAAAAATTGACTGGGAGCTGGTGTATTTTCACGGACATGAGCTCTCCACCTACAAAGGTTCTTCCTATAATTCCTATCTGGTGCAGGACAAAAAGACGGCGCTGATCGATACCTGCTGGAAACCCTACGATGAGGAATATGTAACGAATTTAAAAGAAACGATTGACCTGAAGAAGATCGATTACGTGATCATGAACCACAACGAGATCGACCACAGCGGCGCCCTGCCTGCCCTGATGCGGGAAATTCCGGATGTGCCCATTTACTGCACCAAAAAAGGCGAAAGCATTATCCGGGGACACTATCATCAGGACTGGAATTTTGTGAACGTAAAGACCGGCGACACCCTGGACCTGGGTGACTCCAAACTAGTTTTTATTGAAGCGCCCATGCTGCACTGGCCGGACACCATGTTCACCTACATGACCGGGGAAAATATTTTCTTCAGCAACGACGGATTCGGGCAGCATTTTGCCAGCGAAGAACTGTACAACGATAAAGTGGACGTCCATGAAATGTACAGCGAAGCCATGAAATATTACGTAAACATTTTGAATCCCTACAGCCCCATGGTGACCCGGAAGATCAAGGAAATCCTGGCCATGAACGTGCAGGTGGACATGATCTGCCCCAGCCACGGCGTCATCTGGCGGGATAATCCCATGCAGATCGTGGAGACCTATCAGAAGTGGGCAGCCAATTATCAGGAGAATCAGATCACCTTTGTGTACGACACCATGTGGGAGTCCACCCGCCGTATGGCAGAGTGTATCGCGGAAGGTATCCGGCAGGCTGACCCGGACGTGGTCATCAAACTGATGAACGCGGCCAAAGAAGACAAAAGCGATATTGCCACGGAAGTGTTTAAGTCCAAAGCGATTCTGGTGGGCTCGCCTACCATCAATTACGGGTTCGCCTATTCTATCAGCGGCATGCTGGAGCTGATCCGGGGCCTGAAGTTTAAAAACAAAAAGGCCGCGGCGTTCGGCAGCTACGGCTGGAGCGGCGAAGCAGTGAAACAGATGACAGAACTGCTGCAGGGCGCAGGCTTTGCGATTGTCAATGACGGAATCCGCTGTCAGTGGGTGCCGGATGAAGCGCACATGGAAGAGTGCCGTCAGTACGGCCGGGCCTTTGGGGAAGCTGTAAAATAATTATTGCTGCGTTTTCGGTGTTGTAGTAAGAGAATGCGGCAAAAGGATTGACAATCATTCCGGCAAGTGCACAGAAAGTTTAATGTACGGTTTGTTAAGGAAAAATGCAGGTGGTTTTCCTGTTTCGGGAGAATCACCTGCTTTACTGTAATGCAGGCTGCCGTTGCGGGAGAAAAGGATTATATTGTATGAAGACAACAGTCATATTGATTCGTCACGGGGAAACAGAGTGGAATGTGCTGCATCGGTTTCAGGGCCTTTCGGACATTCCCCTGAATGATACGGGAAGGCAGCAGGCCGGTTTTGCAAAAAACGGTCTGCAGAATATAACATTGGACGCTATTTACACCAGTCCGTTGCAGCGGGCGGTGGAAACCGCGGAGATTATCCGGGGCGACAGAAGGATTCCTGTGTATCCCACAGACGGGCTGCAGGAAATGGGCGTGGGCGAGTGGGAAGGCCTGCTGGTATCGGAAATAGATGAAAAGTATCCGGGCTGGTATGATGTCTGGCGCACCGCTCCCACAAAAGTCAGACTCAAAGGCGGAGAACCGTTTACGGAAACACAGAAGCGGGCCTGGAAAACCTTTTGGGAAATTGTAAAAAAGCATGAAGGAAAAACCGTGCTGATCGTATCTCACATGATGTGCATCAGCAGTATCCTGCTGACCATTGCTGGCATTCCGCTGGACGAGATCTGGCAGCATCCCATCGGCAACGGCGCCTTAAATATTGTGGAAGTGGATGGGGATCGCAAAGCGGTCATTACAGACTGGAGCCGGGACGATCACATTCCGGAAGAATTCCGATTGAAACAGCCTTTTGGCAGACCGAAATAGCCTTTTAATCAGCGTGGAAAAGCAGGAGACTTTGCTTTCGGAAGTCTGTTGAGTGTAACTTCCTGTACAATCTGTCAAAGAATTCGGATTTGCTGGATAAAATTGTTAACTGATTGTTACTATTCACAGCTAAACGGCTTCTAACCGGTAACCCATTCTACTATTTGGCCTGTCACATAACAATAAAACTATCTGTATAAAACATCGAAAATATTAGAAAAAATCTGGTTTTTTCGATGTT
>Ga0256405_10000533_pt1 | contig 124580 bp, 130 predicted proteins | sample RumenRJG_02DNA_FD_189096 | JGI IMG/M metagenome (GOLD analysis project Ga0256405, IMG submission 189096) | Bovine rumen microbial communities from Lethbridge, Alberta, Canada - RJG_02 | ecosystem: Host-associated > Mammals > Digestive system > Stomach > Rumen | place: Canada: Alberta... | reverse complement strand
GAAAGCCTGCAGCTTTGCTACGAATATCGCCATCAAAATCTACTTCGATAGCGAAAGCATTCTTAATTTCCATAACTCTCTCCCATATCTACACCATAGGTTCCGAGATAATAGTCATCATCAATATCTTCGTGTTCATGGCGTTCGACAGTGTCACCTTGAATCCGATGATAAACTTCGGCAAACACGTTAACCTGCGACAGTAAATCAAGACGCGGGTCAAGATGGACATCAGCAGCCATTTCTTCCCAGCAGAGTTCGCTATCATTGTATTCTTTTACGAGCCGGCGCACTTCACTGCGCATGAGCTCTAGTTTTTTGCCGTATTCCATAACTTTATACCTCTGTCTTCGCATAATCGTTCAATGGCATCCAGTAAGCCCATTGTAGCAAGGCCTCTTTTAAGTTTCTTATTCATCAACTCGCGAGGCAGCAGATGCATTGCCCGTGTACCCATTTTAATGCGGCGATTACCAAAATGCATTCTCGTAATGGCCAGGATGTTCTTTTCGTGATGTTTAAGCATTTCGCCGCGAGCTTCTTTCTTTTTAAGCTTACATAGTTGCTGATGGTCTTTAATCCGAAATGATTTTTTCATTTTTTACCTCTAAAAACACATAGAATGAACTGTGAAGCCCGTAGTCCCACCAAATATTGCCTTTATCATCGGCCATCTGGCGGACATAGCGCGGCTTGTAATCGTTTTTCTGCCACCAATCTCTTACGGACTGCTGCGCTTCTTCTAAATTATCAAATGTACCATGTCGCTCAATTTTATACGGCGGCGTGCACATCATCCATGCTTTTACCCAATGTACTTCGTATTTCATTTTTTATGCTCCTCTTTTTTTGCATGCCTTCATCAATTCTTCTATAGGTTCTGAAGCTATATTTCTAAGTGGAGTAGCCCTAAAATCAATTGTCGGACAATCTTCAAAGCTAGTTTCATAAAATACAACTGCACACAGATATTTATCTTTGCATTTTTCAACGCCATCACACCAACAATAATTACAGTTCGTCGTTTCATTCTCGACTACTTTTTCCAGGAATTGCCTGATTTCTTCTTCTGTGCCTTTTGTGAAGGTATAATCGCCACCTAAATCAAGCAACCACAATTCTCGTTGACTTTTTGCCATAACAATTTCTCCTAAAATCTGACGGACTCCTTACAAACCAGCTTTGCCAATTTTAATGAAGAACGGGCCGCCTTTCTCATAACCGCTTGTCTGTCGGTTGTTCGTTTCCGACGGGCCATCCCATTCCATGTATATTTCTTCGTCAAACCCACCTTCGTATTCGAGAGTGACGCTACAAATATCTTTACGTTTCTGGATGCGTTCAAAAGGCGCCTTACCTTCTTCTCGGAAATAATCTTGGATCCAAAACTCTTTTTTGTTAGCCCGAGGATTAATCTTAACGAGGAAATAATTGCAAACTTTGCGTTCCTGTAACGCATTGTCGCATTTCCAATATTTAAACATGGTTGACGTAATTCCGCTAATTCTTAACGCCTCAATATAGCGAGCTGGAATTTTAATGCCGGATACATTTTCAAAGTTAAACGTCAGCGATTTTAAAACTTTTTCTGTCATGTCTCTCCCCGTTAATCGTTATACACCGTTGTCCATTCGTAAGCAGTATCCACACGCACGACCGTCTCGTAAAGCCCTACGCCGTGAGCAGAGATAACATACAGAAGCTCTTCCTGGGTTGGCTCATGATCAAATTTCATTTCAGCCAAGAATTCCAAGTCCATTTCGCCGTTATAGCTGCGGTAGTTATGGGCTTTTTTATCTTGCTCTACGGTAACAATCCAGATTTTTCTCATCTGGTCACCCTCATTGCATACTGCTACAGGTTTTCCAATAAAATTGATGCCGCCATATTCATTTTCAGCGGCCTTTACGTCTTCCTCGTTCAAACGGATTTTCTTACCGTCTCTAGTTACGATAAACATTGATTATTCTTCCTCGTCTTTAAAAAAGAAATAGCTGACAAACGAAATGAAACTAATAAAATACAATACTGCAGCAATCGTGGTATTGAAGTTTTCAGACAAAAAAGCTAGAATAGCCATTACTATGCCGCAGCCAAAAGCTTTATCCTTGTTCGTCATGCAAATACCTCCTTATTTACTGGCCCTGTTCTAGATTTTTTGCCGTCTCTTGGCGCGTGATATGCATCAATGAAAATACACCCCCTCTACGTCAATAGCAATTTTATTGTCTCGTTCTTCCCATACGCTAAAGCCGACCTCTTCTTGTTCCTCCACATATTGATAAGGGTTGGTCTTGGTGGCGATGCGCGCAACAACTTCCATATCATCCGGGTATTTCTTCAAGATATCAATCAGTTCTACTACCTTCATGATTGAACCTCCAAACGCTCTGTCAGAACACGGCCGATTGCCAGTCTCACATCGTCCGTATTGAAGTCTAAGCAGTCGTGGGTTTCATCTACCGCTGAAGCCATAAACACATCTTCAACGACATCCTCGAAAATGCTATCCACAACATCCCACGCATAATCGCTGCCGGTAGCTCCTCGAAGCAATACATAAGTAATTCGATTAATCTCCGCTTTTCCTGCGTCGTAATTTTTATATACAGGCTCATTTTCTTTAATTGACATATCTATCACTCCCCTATCTCTTCATGATCCGATTATTTGTTTTGTCCCTGCTCCAAAATTTTCTTTGCCTGGGCAGCGGTTTCATTCGTGTCGCGCTTGCCAACTTTTACCGTATCGCCGATTTTATGCTCGACGATGATAACTTCGCCTTCCATCACGCCCATATTAGACGATTCCTTGAAAACGTAGGTCTTAGGCTTATAATCGGCTGGCGCTTCTTCGGTAAGATACCATATATCAGCATTTCTATCCCACTGTACCGTATACGGAATAATACGCATGCCAGGGGCGACATCGATGGTGGTTGTGCCACCCATGCGGCGAGCGTCCTGCTGGCAACCGCTAAGCGTGAAAGCAAAGGCTATTAAGGTTAATGCGACAAATGCTTTTTTCAAGCGAATACCTCCCAGTTTACGAAAATCTGTCGAACCGCATTCTTTAGACGACGCTCATCGTCATCGTCAAAGTTGATAAATTCCGGGCCGATCATATCTAGTATCTCCTGATAAGCCTCAAAGATATGATTGACGGTATCGGTAATGGTATGCGGGTTGCTGACAGGACTTTGGTTAACCAAGTCATGAATACGTAACTCATGTTCGATATTGTCACCAACCATGTCATAATGCCAGCCGTAGATAATGGCGACGCATTCATCGTCATCGTCGCGGTCTTCGTTCGGTAGCATGCTGGGCGTAACGCCATGTTCCTCAAGATAATCTTCTAAAGTATCGATAAGCTGGCCCTTAAATTCAGCCAGAGTGTCTTCATTTAAATAACTCATTTCGTATCCTCCTGGTAGTCCTGGCAATTCACTTCGCCATACATATCGGTCTTATGATTGCACTTGCAGTCTATACTTACGATACTTCAGTCCGTAGTAAATCGTTCTGACGCGCTAATGGGCTCTACAATTCTGCTTCTGCCTATTAACGCATTTTTGCAATTTTCACAACGCATTTTCTTCTCCCTCATATTTTTGCTCAACCCACAATCTTGTGCCCAATTGGCAAAAATCTTCTTCTACGCCATCGTGTTTACAATATTCTGCATAAGCGCATGTAGCGCCACAACCAAGTAATTTGATATTCCTGACGAATTGTGCCAGCTCTTCATTGGACAGACTTCTGATACGATCTGCGTTTTGCATGTTAAGTCCTCACTTCTTTTACAATAGAGTCAATATCTACAATAAGGTCTTCACCTGTTGGCCCGGGATATGGATTCTCGTGATAAGAGAACATTCCATAAGGCGTCGGCGCTTCATTGATAACGCATGGCACAAGTTTTGCCGCCGCATCTGCTATAGCTTTAACGATAGCATCATACGTTTCTTTGGTCTTTTGACATTTGAACGTGTAATTTGCATCATGAAATCTTAGTTCAATGAACGGACCACTGCTGTAAACGCTTTTTAGCTGTGCGTTGGTAAATGTGCCGATTTCTGTCTTAATGAGGAACATAGAGCATGACGGCGGTGAGATTACTTTTATTTCGGGCGGCGACTGCAGAACGCCTTCTTTTAGTCTTTCGACATCTTCCAAGATTTTCTTTCTGACTGGATCCTGACTGTCGTCATCCTTACCATTAAAAAGCCAACCAAACATAGTCAGCCCTCCAAATATTCAGCTTCGAAACCGAATGTGTGCATATCGCGGCCACGATATATCAAATCACTTAAATTGCCTATAAAATCTTCATCCAATGTAAGACAGCCTTCGTTGTCAACTACAGCATTATACCTTTCATTGATTTCATCGGAAGACATATCTTCACGGCCATTCAGCTCATAATAATCCAAAATGTTTTCGTTGACTAAATCCATCAGGATGGCATCTGCCTGTGCCGTGTTGCTAGCCATAATGACTCCATAGATTTTCATTTTGCCTCCTTTTCTTCCGCAAATGCAATAAGCGCCTCATATGACGGCAAATATTTACTATGCCCATTAGGAGACTCAACAAGAATGGACTCGTTGTTATCTTCAACATCATCTTCGCACAAGAAAGTAATTGCGAAATTAAGCTTATTCAATATACAAATTGCTTCCTCAAGAGTCATTGTATTCGCCTCTTTTTCTTAAAAAAATTGCATAGTCAGTGTCAATACGGTCTCTCGCATAAAGATAAATCATCGTAAACATGCCGCGCGTTGTTTTATATGCTCGCGGAATAACCTTCTGATTGGAACGGCGCGTAAGATGCGAAAATTTGCGAACAGCATCTTTAGCTGCTTTTTCCACATCTTTCTGGGACATGCCCCAGATACCTTCCTCATACTCTTCAATCCAGTTATTATAACTGAGCCCCTCTTCGCCGTCGTACCAAAGTTCGGACAAAGAGTGTATATAGTATCCTTCTTTTAACAACTTCTTCAGCTGTTTGCCATTAAAGGCGATAATATCAGCGATATCTATCTCTGAATTAAATTTAGCATAAAAACGTTCTAAATTATCAATAGGCTTTTTATGCATTACATTGTCCCCCTAGCAATATCGTATTCGATTAGAAAAAGAGCAATCAGTATTCCGATTACACCCATAACAATCTGGCCAACATTGTGCGCCATTTCTACGGATACGTCAAAGCATGTCTGCAGGATAATGCTGCCCAGTAGAGCGAACAATGCGCCTATAAATATACCAATTGCTATCATGAATGCTATTCGAGCTATCAGTTTTACATCATTGCGCAATTCCGTCAAAGCTATTTTTATTGCGCTTTTATCTGTCATCATTCTTTTCTCCTTCTACAATACGATATTTCCACCACTTACCAGCGATACGTATGCTATAAATGCCGTCTTTATGGATATATCCCGCCCAATATTTCCTAAGAGCAATGGCAGCATTGGGATATACCTCCCGCATACCATTACGGGTAAGGTAAAACAGGTGTTCGCCTTTTACATCGTCGATATTTGCGTCGAGGAGAGCCTTAATCATTTTTCGTGAGGTCTTCCTGCCAATGACGCAACTCCAAACTTAGCAAATACTAGTTCAGCTATTTCTTTAGCGAACAAGAAATGCTTGTCGATATCTTTTGCGACATAGTATTTCATCTCTTTCCTCCTTATCTCTGACAACTCTTCCAATTCGAAGATTCTTCCTCTATCGGTTCGTCTTTTTTGAACTTATGTAATCTGTTACTTTTACAGTGTTCACAACTACCATGGTTACGGCAGGTATGGTCTACGGCTTTGGCACCGCGGTAAGGTTTACGGTGTTCCTTACCATGTTTAATAGCTTTGTCAAGAGACACAATATCACCCTTACAATACAACCTGTTCCCAAAGATACAGCTGGATAATTTCGCCGTCGTTATCGATTTTTACATAAGCATGGCCTTTGTCAAATTCTTCCATCTCTTCTTCGATAACATTTTCATTTGATACTAAATGATCCCACCAATCATTGAAATTATCCTGCGCGTCTTCGAGATTGGCGAAAATATTTGAAGAAATGGGTAACTTGCCCCTTTTAATGTCTTCTTCATGAATAGCGATTACGTTATAAACTTTCATGATTATCATCCTTTCTTAATGTTCACGAACGATGAAATATTCATCTGTTTGCTCATAGCCACCCCAACCATCAGAATTGATTCTATCAATCATATAATCTTCAGGCTTTTCGTCGGTACGCCTTTTTCTTCGGACAATGTATTTGTAGTTATGGTCGCCAGCAAAATTTACTAGCTTTTCTCCTTCAGGCAAGTCAATGACCGTCGTTTTTCCGTTGTCGGCCAGCTTCTTGTCTCCGCCACATCCAGCACAAAGAATAGTAGCTGTTAACAATATCACGGCAAATAACTTTTTCAATGCAAATCACTCCACATAATCATCATAGATGGTAAGCGTGGGATACCTTCTTTCTCCCGATTCAAAAATAATATCGTTTTCTACTGCTTCGCTCAATTTCTTCAGGTCTTCAAGAGAATAAAGTGTAATACAAAACTCTCCACTATCAGAGCGTTCTAACTCGAAACCGGCTTTGAGTATTGTTCGTGCATATTCATCAACAAAAGTTTCCGTATCCCAGTACCTTACACTACTAATTATGCATTTCATCGTTTCTCCCTCTCTCTCGTTTCACAGTATTCGTTGTGTAACTTATAACCACAACTGCCGCACTCTATGTCATAATCAGTTAGCTTGCTTTCATGTATTCCTTCGCAACAAATACAAGGATTACAAGGAATATTATTATTCTGCAGTCTGCAATCGTGACATTGACATACCGTTGAACAGGCTTCGTAACTACCAAAAGCACTCATAATATAAGTTCCTCACATTCAACGCCGTGGTTTCTTAACCATTCGGCTATAAGATGCCTATGACAGAAATCACTTGACTTCTCGTAGCAGCAGAGAATTTTGCTCTGCAGATTCTTGGCTACCAGAGCATAGTCCAGCGTATTCAGATACGAATTGTACGCTTTAGCATATGCCTCCTCGTTGCCATCCTGTTTATAACGGAGCAGGATGTCTTTTGCGGGCGCCAAGTAAACAGCCTGCGGAATATTTACTCCTTTCGGCGTAAAACGGGCGATACTTACGCATTTAGCCTGCTGCTCGGGTGTCATCTTACGTATTTTAGCAAAATAACTCGTGTAAATCATTCTATAATCTCCGCCTTACCTTCACATAAAAAGTTAAGAAAACCAAAGTTCTTATTCCATTCGTGTTCAAAATCGTCATAATACAACAGACCTCTATCGGCTGTAAATTTAACCTTTCTAATTCTTCCTTTTGGCGTTAAAATCTTAAATTCTTCGTTCAGCTTCTTCCCAAATAACTGGGCTACTGCTTCCATTTTGTTTTCCGCCATCATTTATCTCTTCCCTGCTTTCTTTTCTAGATAACACAGTACTTCATCAATTTTATAGGTTTTTTCTTGGTCTTCCAACTTGGAATACGCTTCTTGCAATTTCTTATCACATTCGTCATAAGCATTGCATACTTTTGTCCCGTACATTCTGAAAACTGGGCACTCTCTGCAATCCAATCTTGTATAACTGAACTCTGCAACCATTCCGCCCACTAATGTCCAAAATTCTTGTTTAGTCATTAACAAATCCTCCATACGGGCAGCGCGGTTCAATCAGATATAGTTGTTTTGCAATTGGCCCATAATGATCTTCATGTTCTTCAAGGGCTACGCTCGCGGGTATCCTAAAAGCAGCTTCGCTTATCAGGCCGTCATCAGTCATATACGCATACGCATGTTTCCATTTGTGTGTTCTCCAGTTTGCCTTTTGGGTTTTGTTTATTGCTCGTGGAAAGATATCTACTTTCCAGTCATCAGAAAAATGATTATAGCTCCATGAGCCATCTTTGTTCTGCATATACCAGCAAGTTATTTTTTTCATTTTCTTATACTCCTTATTTTTGCTCTGATTCTGCTGTTTTTTCTTTGGCATCAACAAAGTTCGCTTTAATCAGGAAATCATGCATAAACGGCGTCAAACCCTCCTGGTTAGGATTATTGCTTTTAATGGCTTCGTCTACGTATTTACTGCGCTCCAAGAGTTGGACGGCAGATACAATATCTGAATAAATTCCTATATCCTTACTCATGTTGTAGCCATAACTATCAGGATTCATTAAATTACGCATAATCATTTCCATGATGTCGCTTTGTGAAATTTTGCCATAACGACGGTTATGAGATTGGTTATGTTGATAAGCTTTTGCTGCCAAGTTCTTGAATATGTTAAAAAATTTTTTTTCTTTACCAGGAATAATGTTGAACCAGGTACTGGAACAGCGTATTTCATATTCTGTAGCATATCCGAAATCCTTAACATGTATACCGTAACCTTGAGTATATATATTATCGCTACTGCCGATATATGGTTTTATACTATCATCTATTGTTTCGCTGTACTTATAGGACAATTTTTCCATTATTTTTCTTTTTTGCTCAGTAATGTCTTTGTCCCTGATAATACTATTACATTTTTCCAATTGAGATACCAGAGTTGCCAGTGATGGACCATTGTTGACAGGGAATTTGAAATTTTTACTTGTAATTTTCTTTAACTGCCAATACACGGGTACGCAAAGTTTCTTAATATCTCCAAGACGAACATGTCCTTTTTTGTTGGCCTTTTCTCGTTTAAGCTTTGCCGCCTCGTTTTTGGCAGATTTTTTACTCTCTTCAGCTTTTATTTCGGCTACTGTTTTAGCCCCTGATTTTAACTTATTGTATTCTTCTTGAGACTTCTTACTTGGCGTCCAAGGTTTTAACCCAAGGTCGAGATAATCATATCGATAAGCCATACCATTAGGGTAAAAAATATAATCGCTAAAACGCTTTATTATTCCCCTTTGTGAGTCAACTTCTTCGTCTAAAGTTTTAAGAAAGCTATTAAGAAATGCCGCGCATCCTGTTTTCATTTTCTTTACTTCAGGAGGCATCATATCTTCTGGTACGCCTTCAAGATATTGCATAGTATAAATAATATACAAAGGTAAGCAGTTTCTCGAATCTCCAATTACCATATCCATTTTCTCTCTATTGTTCATTTTTCATTTCCCCCTTGTATGTTTTCGATAAATAAAACGTAGCAATACTCAAACGGTTTTTATACCGTTTGAGTATTCTTGGCCCTATTTATCTCTTACAGTGCTGTCGTAGCGAAGTCGTGAAACTCTTTTAAAGCTTCACGAATATCTGCATCGCCGATAAGAATTGCCATCTTGGCGGCCTCAGCCTTTTCAGCCACAATTGCTCTTGCCTGATCGGCAGCCTTAGCCTGTTCGTTCAGAATCTTGATGAATCGCTTAATCTTCTTGTCTTTACGCGCTGCTACCTGAAAATCGTGGAACATACGACGTGCGACATATTCTTTTTTATGCACTTCATTTTTGAACTTAGCCATTGCCATTTCATGTTCCATTTTCAGTTCTGCTACCTCAATCGGAGACATGACCTCGATATCGGCGAACGGTGCTTCCGGTTCGTTTTCTTCTTTGTATTCCTTGATTTTTTCGATGGTCTCTTCAATCTTTGTAAGTTCTTTATCGAGTTCCGTTACGCCCTGACTGACGAGTACCGCATGAATCTGCTGACCATACTCTTTCAGTCGGTAAGTCAAGGTATCATAGGAAACATTCGGTGTCATCTTCAGAGCGGACGCAAAGCCATTCAGTGCTTCAGTTTTGTTATTGATAGCGACAACCACACGTTCTTCGAATTTATCGATAAGATTGGATGCGCCCTCACGTTCATTGTCACTCATATCGTGAGTATGTGCTGCAATCTTCTCGATTGCGTTATCCAGCTGGGTAAATTCAATTTCCTGAGCCAGTCTGCCGCCCACTACAGCCAACAAAATACCACGTTCCTGTTCGTTTACCACAGTCAATTCATTTGCCATAATGTAAATTCCTCCTTCAATAGTCCTGTTTAATGTTTACTTTTTTCAATGTATGCATCAAGCACTTCTTCTTTGTTTTTACGCCAATCCAAAGCATTTTCAAATACCGGAAGTAGCTGTTCTTTAGTAATGCCCGCATCCATTGCCAGCTTGATGACTTTAGGCAGGATACGCTCAAGCTCACGCATATAAGCTTCTTTTGTCGGCAGTACGATCATCGGCCATTGCCAGTTAAAATCGTCCACCTCGTCACGGTAATCGTAGTTTTCCGTAATGCCTTCAACATAATCCGGTATGCTGATGGCATTATGTTTATAAGACTCCAAGAACATTCTGAAGCTATCCTGCGCTTCTGTATCTGGCATGCTTAGGTCAAAATCAATCCACCGAAGCGTAATCATCTTGGGATGTTTCTTGGGAGTCAGTACAATATCAGCTTCTTTGATAAAGCTATCGGCTTTTTCTAAACCAACAGCGTTTTTAAGCTTGACCAATAGTTGACTCCAGTCTTCTAGTCTCAATGAGACAGCAGTCTCTGCCATCTATTTCACTTCCTTTTTATTTTTTTCAGTTCTTCTGCTTCATTGAAGCCGTACCAACCATGCGGTGCGCAACAGGAGATTGAACCTGAATGACAGAGTTTTCCTCTCCCGTTGGCGGGGCAATTGACACAGCCATTTTTCTTTTCATAATTTTTCTCGCAGATATTCTGGATAGCGCCTAAAGCGTTCACCATAACCTGTCTGTCGAATTTATTCATATGGTGTCACTCCCCGAGAATTTACTCTGCAAGTCACCATAACAGGTGTACATTGCTGTTGCATCCTCATATTTTGTAATGACATCTTTCAGATGATACTTCTTAATATCAGCATCAACCTGTTTCTGAAATTCTTCTTTGGTAAGTTTCAGGTCTTCATAATAGCTGCTAAACTCGAATTCATCATTGTCGACAAACCACATGCAGTTATTGCTGTCTGTAATGTTGTACCAAAGATACTGCATAGCCGGCGAAGCGTCCTCAATGTGCGGAAGCTTGGCCGGGTCAAAACCATCACGAAGGATTTTGTCCAGCAACAATTTACTCCCCTGTTCACAACCATCGTAAAAATCCTGGCTATTAGGAAAAACATCTTTTGTTTTGCAGCCCCAGTAGCAATAACGATTATTGTGGACAACACGCGCCCATATCTGTTCGCTACCCGCAACGTCGTAAAACCAATTATCAACATGGATATTGCCGTGACGTAATCGGCATAAAAGCTTACTAACTTCGTTAAGCGCGATATCGTCGGCATAGTCGCCATACTGCAGCGTTTTCTTAACTTCGTCTAAGACTTCTTCTACCTGTTGGTCAGTCATTTCTGGAATTTTGCTTGCGATATAATCACAGACAAGGCTGGGAGCGTAGGTCATACGTCCCACAGCATATCTGTACGCAAAGACCATGATGGTTAAATCATCTTTAGTTAGCATTAGTCATCATCCTCGTTGCGATGGTTATATGCTCGTGTAACCTGCTGAATCTCTATGTCTTCATAAGGATATTCCCGGCAGTATTCATCGAAGAGGATATTCTCCGCTTCGATATCGCTGTCAGCTTCAATGCAGGTTACACCTTCTTCTACACCCTTAATTTTGTAATATACATTGTACTTTTTCATCTTAAAGGCCCCTTTCTTTTAATTGAAGGTTTTTCCATTCGTTTTCGGTTAATTCGCGAGGTTCTTCTGAAAAGTTTTTCCATCTCTCTTTCAAGCGACGGTCACAATCTTCTACATACTCTTCAGGAAATGATTCTCGAACTTGTTTTATTGTCCGTTCAACTACTGTGTCGTTTATCGGTTGAATTCTGGCGCCATCATAAAGGCAGTACCATATTTTGTCGTTGCACAAAAAACTTGCCCGGAAATAATCCCAGTTGGTATATTGTTTGTATCGTCCGCTGATAAATAAAATTGCGCTGCCTGTTTTGTGAAAACCTACAATAAACTTATCGTGCGGATTGCTTAAAGCAACTCGCGGGCGGTCATGTCTAAGCCAATCATCACGATAGTATTTCATATGTGCTTTGGCGCGGACATCCAATTCATGAAGCAATTCTTCGTTAAACATGGGTTATCCCTCCGCTGTTACGCTAGTGATGGTGATATTCAGCTCTTTATTGGCGGCGATACATTTTTCTTTCGCTTCATCTTCGTTATCCGCTTCGACAACTTCGATAGCTCTGACGCCTTTGCCTTCATAAGCTATAACGTACCTCATTGTCGCTTCCCCCTCTAAACGTATTCAATACGTTAACTATATCCGTATCGGTCGCGATAACTATTCCGCTTTTAAGCAGGGCAACAGTTTCTTTGCCACGACCATGGGAATAATCATAAAATTTATCTTCGGCTTTGGCCTTATTTACCAGTTTCTTGGTCTGACTGTCGCCATAAACGGTAAGCAAAGTGATATCGTTGTATGGTACATACACACAGCCGCCGAGCCATACAAATTCATTCTTATTCATCAGTGTCCCTCTTTCAACACAAGAGTGCCTTTACCGCTTAAATTGCGCATATGGCGCCATAGCAGTTTTGCGGCGCGCGTTATCATACGATGTCGTTTTCCCTTAGTAGGATATCCCATGCTGATTGTCATAGTGACATCGCTCGTAGTTACTCCTATTTCCTTATTGCCAAGATATACTTTCATGGGTATATCTTGCCAGTTCTCTTTACAGTCTTCCGGTGGCATATCTTACCCTCCAATCTGCTGGCGCATAGCCATTAGCTGACTATTGGCAGCGTCATAGTCTTCCTTAAGACTTTCCACTTTATTAGTCATCATGCGAAGATACTCCAGTTTTACTTTACGGATGTTATCTTCGTCAGGTTCGCAGAAAGCACAATCATAATCTACGCCTGCCATATCGGCAGTACGTACGGTGTTCAAGCGATTTACCGATACGCCATAATGGTCATGAACACGCTCGTCGAATTCAATGCAGCCATTGTTGTCTACTTTGCCTACAACTTCACATGTTTCAAAACATTTTTTCTCTTCGAGCCAGTAAATTGCTGTTAGTTTTACTTGATCGCCCAACTGATATGGGCACCTCTCTACCAACTTAAGCATCTCCGGTGGAAAGGATGTCATCCCAAATTCTTTAAGCTCGATTTTCCCATCGCTAAAAATAAAATCTACCGTATAAATACGCTCCTTTTCATCTTCGATAAAGCAAACTTTATCACCAACACTAAACTTAGGCATTTTTATTTCTCCCTTCCGTACATCAGTAATCCAGTCACTGCGCAAATAAAAGTGAGAAACAAAATGCCCAGGGTCAGAAATACTGAAATCTCAACCGTGGACATTATGTTCAACCGCCCTTCCTATTAAGCTATAGTGTTGTAAACTTATAGCTGTATGTATCTTCTGCTTTGTTTTTCTTAAGATATGCACGAATGATGCTCATATCTTTGCCTTTGGTTCTTTCTCTGCTGGAACTATCCAGTTGTAATCTGGTTGTTTTTAGATCCAGTTCGAACACGCCATCGCTAGAAACTTTGGCTTTGCGCGGATTGAATTCAAGATATCCGCTAACCATACTGTTTTCAATATAAATTTCCCTGCAATCGCTAAACAAGTCGATGCGGTCATTATGCGAAGTTGCTTCTTCGCCATTTCTAAACTGAACAGTAAGGTCATAACGCTCATTGGTATCATTTTTGATATTCAGATCTTCCAATGCCTCAATGAATTTTTGCCCCATATTCAGCTCAAAGGCAATAGCGCGAAGGCAGTCGTAATTAAGTTCCTGATATGCCGTGAATTTCAGAACCTCTTCAATTTGGTCATGGTACTCCGGTTTTACCTTATCCTTAAGATATTCCGTTATCTCTTTCTGTGTCGGGTATTCCCAACGGATATGATAATGGAACCGCCCCGGACGATTTACCATGAAATCAGAGAGCTGATACGTATCATTACAAGTGATGAGATACAGGCGCTTGACGTTGTTGCCCGTACCGTCAAACAGGGACAGCAGAGAGTCCTGGGCGTTGTCCTTTTCGTCGCCATCGCGGTCATAAACCTTTTTGAAGTTCTTTTCAAACTCATCGAAGAGCACTACGCACTCCTGCTCGATGCTATTCAGAAACTGAGCCAGTCCGTCAAAACTTTCCTCTACCAGGATAACCGGCAGACCTTTTTCAACGGATTTTTGACAAAGCATGCGGGCGGCAATACTCTTGCCGATGCCTTTGTCGCCGCTGAAGATGACGCCCATCGGACGTTCAAAATGCTCATACGCCTTCAGGAGCTTGTTGATTTTCTGCTCATGCTTGCCGTAAAGCTTTTCCTCTACGATGAGAGGTGAATGCTTTTTCAGGAAGAAACCCTGCATTGGAACAAAAACTACCGTATATACGGCGGGCTTCAATTTTTCTTCAATAACCAGGCTGTCACCGAATACTCTATATGTCTCGTTATCAATCTCTAAAATCTTCAAAATTTAATGCCTCCATCAGTCCAATTTAGTGCGCACAGCTTCTTTCAGCCAATACTGAAAGGCTTCATATGCGCCTTTGTTTTGTGGTTTGTCAAAATCTTCGAGGTATCTTGCTCTTTCACGGGCGGCGCCCAGGAATATCCTGATTTCGGAAAGCATTAAGTCGCCGCCCTTTTTGACGTTCAACATTCGCTCTCGTTCCTGTTCGTCTGAATACCAGAATGTTTTCGCCATATCATGTGTCTCATGGTATTTTATGAGAAAATCAACGACTCTTAATGCATGACAAGCACTTTTAGGGTCATAGCCATATTTTTCGATGGCTTCATGACGCGCCGGCGAATCCTTGGTCATAAGCTTTTCTTTCTCATGCGACATGCCCATGGCTGCCGCATAAAGTCCATGCATATTCATGGTAGAAAGCTCTTCCCTGTGTTCCATCAGATAATCAATCAGTGCTTTATCGCCTTCCAGTTCCTGAGAATACAGGATTTCCAGGAAGTTCAGGTTGGCTTTCCAAAAAAGTGTGGGCAGCATGCGGACATCGTGGATAGTGTAGTCCTCGATATCCGTCACGACTTCTTTATGAAACATCTTGTTTTCGTAAAGGTCATCGAACGTTGGCCATACAAAATACTTGTAGTCCTTATCAGACTCTGACGTATTTAGGTTGTAATTGTGGCTGCCCACCAATGCTTTTAGACAGATGGTATGCCCGCCGATAATATCTCCAGGATTAAACATTTGCTTATTTCACATCCTTAACAGCATTTGCAATCTGGCCTACAAAGTCTACGATATTGCTCTGTACAGCCTGAATGTTATCAGGAGTCACATACTGCAGGGCAAGCATAGTCAACATAGTGTCTTTGTCCGGCATAAGAATGTCTAAAAGGCCAAATACAAGCACACCTATAGCAAATCGTTTCCGCCATTTTTCTGCATCCTTAACGTCCAGTACAGGAATTGTAAATAATAATGCTATAAAAGACAAAATTGCTAACGCATGAATAGCGATTCCTAGTTTAGTTAATACAGTTACTCCGTAGACAATCCACGGGCTAATAATCGGTTCCATTTTTTTATCACTCTTTCTGCTTTACACATTCGTTCTCATTACTTCGCATCTTTAACAGCACTCGCAATTTGACTTACAAAGTCTACTATATTGCCTTGCACCGCCTGAATATTGTCGGGCGTTACGTAGTAAAGTGCCAGCATAGTAAGCATGGTATCCTTAGTAGGTAGTATTACTAAAAATACTACAGCCACGATAAAAACAATGAGCAATATCTTGAGAACCTTATTTTCCTTCTCGTCGTTTCCGTATGCTGAGTCATTCATAGCGAATACGAGCATGCCTATGAGAGATCCGATGACCATGAGAAAGGCTACTATGGATAGCTTGCTTATCACGTCGATACCGTAAACAATCCATGGGCTAATAATTGGTTCCAATATTAAGCACCTGCCTTCGCGCCAGCTTCTCTATCCATTTCGATAACCGTCATGACGGCGTAGTTAGCCAAATCGAGAAGGGTATCGCGAATGCTTTCGTCAGCAATCTGCTGACTCTTGCCGCGAGTAAGGCTCTTAAAGCGATTGAGTTTATCGCTAAGACGGATACGGGCCATAGCCATACCTTCCTCTTTAAAAGTTTCATGGAAGCTGTCGCCATAGTCGGCGTTCTTTTTAGCATAGAGCTCGTTAAGCCCCATCACGATTTTACGGTGGCGGGCAACACTTTCCGGCTCAGACTTCTTGCTGGCAGGATGTGTATGCATACTATCGCTGAATACCGCGCCACCTACTACGTTACCGTTATTGTCCAAAGAAAGTTTCCGTTCATTCATAGCCATCGTATCTTTTTTCTCCTTGCTATCTTTAACTTCTTTAGTCGCTTTGTCACTGCTAAGCTTCTTGTTCAGCGAGCGAACCAAATCTTCATTAAGCCCGCTGAAAAGTTTCTTGGCTAATATTTCTGGTTCAATAGGAAGCACCAGGTCATTATGGCCGACTACAGTAATTTTCTTATTCGGATAACGGTCAAAAACAATTTCATAACGCGGAGGTGAAACGGTATCATCCATTTCTATGATTTTTCCGCTGCCATAGCTATTGTGATAAACTTTATCGCCTACGTCAAAAAAATTAGTGTACATTGATTATTAAGCCTCCAGTATAATCTGTTTCTCGTTGATACGTTTTTGCCATTGGCTCCAGAGGAGCTGTTCTTTCTTCTTGGCCTTTTCTTTCTTCTTGTCTTTGGCTGAAGTTATCCAGCCGCGCATTTGAAAAGCGCGGGATACTTCTCCCGTCTTAAGCGGCGCGCCATCATAAGTGGCAGGTTCTCCCGCGCGCCGCCAAACGTCTTTTTCTCGGATATGAGGATGTCTTGCGCGGAAATCATCTTCCGCCTTTTGTGTCCACAGATACAATCAAGCCACTTCCTTCTTTTTCTTGCCGTAATCCAGCCCTTGAAGAATTCTCGGGTTGTAATGGTACGTGATACCCATAATCCTCTTGATGATGTCTCTTACAGACTGCAGGCGTGGAAGAAGACCAGCGGCCAGTGGGCCACATTCTTTAGTTACGCGGCGACGGCGAAGCGTGTCGCGCAGCATTACCACGTCGCGCATGAGTTCCGGACCCGAAAGGTCTGATAGTTCGATATCATGATACAGGTCGTTAATGGTCTTATCGCATTCCTGCTGTTCTTTATTAAGATCCTTAAACTTCTGCTGGAAGTAGCTCATCAGTGCATCGAGTTCTTCCAGCTTTTCCTGAAACTCTTTATCTTTTTCAATAGCATTCAGCATTGTCCATTACGCCTCCTTCAATTTATCGGGGTCGATATCCAGTACCTGTACGTCCGGGCCGGTAAAGCCGTAATCTTCGGCGAAGGTTTCTGCGTCGAGCATATCGTCGAAAAGCATGGGGTCACCCGTGCTCGGGTCACATACTACGTTATAATTCTCGTCGTCAGGATTTCCCTTAATAATCGCGTACATATCAATCAGTCCTCCAATAACTTGCAGTTGTCCTGGCAGTAACCCAAGTCCTTATACTTGCCGCAGCCGACGGTCATACCTGATTCATAGCTGTTAATAGCTGAGTTGACCGTAGTCTGTATTTCCCGTTCTGCCAGCGGTTCTTCATTACGACTGTTCCATTCGTCAGCCATCTGGTAAATATCGTCCGGCTTATAACCGGATTGCGCCAGGCTTGACGCCAAGGCGAATAAAGCGTGGTTGCGGAAACCTTTAATGGCGCCCGTTTCCAATAAATTCTTGGTACAGGGCAAAAGCTCTAAGAGTTCTCCTTCTTTTAGCTTTATTCTCCTGTTGCTATGCCTCTTGACTACGCCGTCGCGCAGCATGATATATTCGCGGCCAACTTCCATTATCGTCTCGTAGCCTCTCTTAGCCTTCATATTAAAACTATTGGCTTTGGGCAGGACTGTATGAGACTTGCTGGCCCACTCCTTTATATCCTCGTAAGAAAAATCGTATAACTGATCTATACTGATAGGTACTTTACGAAGATTGGACTTAGAGTTGATGCTGTTTACGATACGGAACAGCCTTTTTCTGTCGTAAATGCCCGTATCCAATAAAGTCTTAGCGGTTTTCGCTACGTCGCGACCGCACTGCAGGAATGCCATGCCCAGCGCGAAATGCTTAAAATCCTCGTTAAGCTTTTCCGATGGTTCGATGCCTACTATTTCTCCCGGGATGATTACGTGAAAACCTTTCTTTCCCGAGAAGTACAGCCTTAGCTGTTCGGCCGGTATGGCCATAGCATTTTCGATATAATTGACGGCATATTTGACGGCCCTTACCAATCTGCGGTAATTTGCCTCGTCTTCTATGTCATCAATATCGAAATCTAAGTATGGCTCGCCAATCATACGACAGGTGCCGTAATTGGTATCTTCATACTTGTAAGCGCATTCGTAAACATCGGTATTCTGGCATTCCTTGATAAAGCTCCATTTATTGGATAAATAACTCTCATCATGCAAGCAGTAGATGTTTCGGCGGAAGAATCCCTCCGATGATTTCCCGCCGAACTCTGCTATCCAACCGTTGTAATTCATCTTCTACCGAAAAGGTTCCACAAGTTGCGGGCAATGGAAACCTGCTTGGAACCCGTCCCCATCAAGGCTGTTAAAAGATAGGCGGCGCTAAAGCCCTTGCTGATCGCTCTATCTGTCTGGTAACTACCGGCGGGCTTCTTTACTTTTTTCACCATGATAGTTCCTCCTCCATCAAAAATTTCTCAGTGATTCCTGATGCATTTTATACACATCTTTTTCGTACGTAGCCTTGTGGCAGGTACATTCGGAGTATTCATTTACCAGCATCCCGTTGTTGATTTCTTTCTCGTAGCCGTGTGCGTGACCGCATACGGGGCAAACACCTGTCTTTACTTTCACCGTCTCAAACATCTCTTATTTCCCCTTCTTAATCCAATAATTGATTCTTAATTTGTCGCCGACATGAATGTCGGCCACACTCATATTGTTCAGTTCCAGGATACCTTCGATGAACTCGTGGGATTCCCTGGGGCCGTAAGTATTCTTTTTCATGTATTCTTGGGCTATGCTTTCCATAGTGTCGCCAGCTTTGACCGTATAGATTTCTTCTTTAAGACTCCAGTCGGATGCCAGGCATACGCCCTGCAGTAAGCATAACATCAAAATAGTTAAGACTAATTTTTTCATAGTCAACACCCTCTTTTAGATATAGAGAAAATAAGAGAGGCGAAAGTGGAACAAATCCTTACCGTACAAGGATTATTCTAGCACATTCGTCTCTCTTAGCGCAAGCACTTTTTCTTCTCTTAAGCAGCTTTTCTGATAGCTCTCTTAATATCTTCCACGTCCATGCCCTTCTTTAAGCAGCGCGCGAAGCAATCTTTAATTTTCGCGTCGTCGGCCCGCAATTTACGCATACGTGTGTCAGCGCAGCGTTTCATGGATTCCAGCGACAGTACGCCATTGAACATGGCGTCCATATATGTCCATCTATCCATGATACTCATGAGATATCTCTTACGGGCGTAATCCGTTTCGTACAGAACGTAGTAAGAGAGAACTACTTTGGCTCGCTTAAACATGCGGCGCGAAAGTTCTTCTTCCGTTACCGTCTTTTCCAAGGCGTCGGACAGGGCTTTTAAAAACCAGATTTTCGTGTTCTGGAATTTAACGATATCCTTTTTACCACGGGCGGTGGCGATATAGGCATATTTATAGCCCGTCATGAAATCCTGAATAGTATACTTCTTGCTCATAATCTTCTTGTTCCTCTCTCTTACGCGACTGCTGCCTCGCGGGCATCCAGTCTTCTTTCCATTTCGCGGCGGCGAGAAGAAGCCACCAGTAAGATAGCTTTCTTGCAGCCGATAAAACGGAAAAACCGGGAACGCTTTACTCCCCATACTTCAGATATGTAAGTCTTCTTCATGGTGAACTCCTCCTCTGATTATTCTATATACTTGACTTAATCAATTAATTAAGCGGCTTTTCGCGGCGCATTATACTTCTTGGCTGCTTCCTTAACATCCTTGGTGAAGCCTGCCACGAAACCTTTAGTACCTTTATAGATAGCCACAAAGCCTTTAACGATGGACTTCAGGCTGTCGCTGTGCTTATCTACGATATCCAGTACGTCCATAATGAATTCATCGTTCAGGCCGTAAGCGAAATGCACCGTACGATTTTCCTCATGTACGGATTCATACATGCGTAATGCGAACGGCCCCTTCTTAACATCGCCCTGAAGTTCTTTATTCCATACTTCTTTTTCCAGGTCAATCTTCTCGTCGGCGATGCGGCAGACAACTTCTGCGTAGCGAACCAATACTTTCTTGCTTACGTTAACGTTCATTTCCATGGTGATTTTCCTCCTATTTCTTTCGCTCAACATATAACACTTTATCTTACGGCTTTGACCGTGTAGGTCTTGCCGTCAAATGACTCATCCAATATCTGGATGCCTCGGCTTCCACCCAACTGGTGACAGACATCCACTATAGCCGCGCGGCGGGCAAGCAATCTGCCTTGAGCCGTGGTAGTTCCTTGAGGAACATATCCTTGGCCTATAACTATGGCTATTAAAAGCATGGGCAGCAGTTTCTTAATCTTATCCATCCTCTCATGTCTCCTTAAGCGCACATTACGTCGCGCAGCATATCGTTCTCGGTATAACCCGATAATCCTCCTACGTATGCTTCATAGCTGTCGCCGTATCCCCATTCACGGATGGTACGCATTTCGCGCGGCGACAATATAAGGCTATACTCCTTTTCCATCATCTTGGCTTCTTTTACGGCTTCGGGGAAGCCACTCATATAGGCATATCCCCATAAGTGAAACAATTCCTTGCAGGCACGTTCTCTAGTCATGATTGGCTCCTCCTTAATAAGAATCATGGGAGAATGTCAAGAAAAACGAAATACGCTTTAAGCCTTATATGTCAAGGACTGAGCGCGTTATAACGGTCGGTTTTTCTCACATTCTCGCCGCTTTATTTAGGCTATACCTCTTTTTAAAAGCTATTTCACATTACAATGTTCGTAAATATAAACGATATCCCGCCTAACGTTCGTATCAGTAAACGTTAAACGGGATTCATGATTGGTAGGTATGATATGGTTTATGGGTAGCGGCGTAAGCCGCCCCTGAGTTCTCTTACAGTTTCCAGTCTCTATTGCTCTCGTAACCGAATTCCTTGCGGGCACTCTTGAGCTGTTCCTCGAATGCGTAATACTGGTCGCGACGTTCCTGACCTTCCTTACGCGCCCCTCACTTTCTAATATGAGAAATAGGCTGTACTCTATAAGCTAATCTCTTAAAACTGTTAATTACGTTCATCATCTTTTGTTTCAATCTTTCCTTTCTACCGTAGGTCTTTCATAACTTTCTGCGTCGATATTCCAGCGCCCTTCGTAGTCATAGCCATTTTGTTTCATGACTTGCACTATTTCGATGGCGCTGCGGCGCCCCAAATTCCTTATGTTCCATAACTGCTCTGGCGGCAACAGACAAGCTTGTTCCAACGTTTCCACGCCCGCTCTTTTTAAGCAGTTGAAGGTACGTACGCTGATATCCAGGTCTTCTAGCGGGATTTCCGGCGCCGATATAACTTCTTCTTCCTTCTTATCGTCGTCTTCTTCATCCCAGCGCCATACCATTTCCATTACTACCCATAACAGGATCTTTAACAGCTCCTTGTTATGGGCCTTTTCTATATATCTTTTGACTTCCTTGCGGTCAATCATATTGGCTTACCCTCCCGTATATCAGTCTATCTGATACGACACGAACTCGCGGCGAAGTTCCAGGTGATGGCAGTCGCCCATCGGCGCTTCCACCACGTTTATCTCTATTCGAGCGCCATTTCGCTCTCCTTCGTAATAGGAGCCTGATACTTCCAGGTCTTCCAGACCTAGTTCTTCCACGTATTCGCGGGCAAATTGCTCTGCCCAGCTACGGGATTGACCTATAGCCAATATGGAAGTGGATATTTCGTGCTCATGCTCAGCAGAGCCCATCCATTCTCCTATTTCATGCTGATGGCAGGACGCCACTACTAAATATACCATTATCTGCTGTCCCATCATAATTAACTCCTCCTCTATTCAATCGTTCATTGTTATGTTAGCCCAGTCTACCCATTCATCCCATTCCCGGATACCGCGGCGGCGGGGATACATGTCATGCACCCTGTCGAATATATGCGGATTAATTCCGGCGCGGATGATGGCTTCTCTATTTCGCTCACTTCTAAATACGTAATCGATATCTTCGCCGCAAAATAACGTACCGTCCTTATCCAAGTGTCTATTAGGTATCCAGATAGAGTAATCGGTACCGTTCAATTTAAACAGCTTAGCCTTATACTTATGATAATCCGTTCGCGGCACACATTGAAGGTCTATTCCTCTGTAACACTGAACTTCCGTATTGATCTTGTTAACGATAAAATACTCGGTTAAAGTCACTCTCCCACGACCCCCTCTCTCTCTTTTCAGTTCCCGTCTAAATCTTCGTTTACGAAGCGTGGTACGTTTCTGAAGAATGCCGCTTCTCTCGACACTTCGTTCATCAATCTTTCCAGATTGGCGTTCCACTCAGCGATAGTTAATGGCCTGGTCATCGTGGATATATCACCGTGTCTTTCACCAATTTCCCGTATCCGGTCAATGTTCATATAGCATAATCTTATTTGGGCGGCAAAACCGTAGTGTCTCCCTCTTGTCTCCATGCCATGTCCCGGCTTATACTTCCTGTAGTTATATTCTTCTCTTCTTCTCTTTATCCTATTCCTTACGTTATATTTGTAGTATTCTCTTAACGTCATAGGTATCTCAGTCCATTATGATAGTCGTTATCTTCGCACCATCTTTTCACTTTCTTGATGGATTTCTCTAGCTCGGTGGCGGGCTTAGTCATCGCCTCCACCCCTAATCTGGACATTTCATCCAATACGTGCTGATGTTTCCATACTTCACCGTATAATTCGAACAGCTCGTAAGGCATAGGCTCGAACTTAGTACCTTCATCGAAGCATTTAATAGCTCTAGCCTGCTCTATACCTAAACCGGTTATATGCCAGTATCTTCTACCGTACTCTCTCCAGTGGGTTTCCATTAAGTCGCGGCCATAATGATAAAAGAACGTGCGCCATACATCTCTTAATATATAAGCGCCCCAAGTCATGAAGTAACCCGGCAGCATTAAGGCTACGTCCCTAGCGTTCTCTCCTTTATTATGCTTGACGCATTCTCTGGTACGTTCCAGCCGAAAGGGGATATCGTCTACCTTGATCTTCTCCAGTTCCTTTAATGAATAGGTTTTCTTCGTATTACGTTCCAGTCTCTTAAGTTCCTTTATGACTTTCTTTTCTTCTTCCATTTTCCTTACTTCCTTTTTTCTTGCTTAACTTTCCTTATAACTGTTACCATCCATGGCCTCATTCAGTTCATTAACCAGTTTTTCGGCGGCGGCGCGGTATTCTTCTTTCTGTTTCTTCAAGAACTCAATAAAGCCCTCTTTAGAAACGGGAAGGTCATCACATACCCAGTAGCCGCCCACTCCCTGATATCCGTATTCAGTAGTACTAACCGGAATTTCTTCGCCTTCCACCTCTTTATCCAGATAGTCAATTGCGCGCTGCAGCGTTTCCATCTTTTCGGCGGCGGCTTTTAAACTTTCCTGCTTCGACTTAACTCTTTCGATTAAGTCGTTAAGCTCATCTATTCTTTCCGCTAAAGTTATAGGCATAATATTCTGTCACCTTTCCTGTTCTTAATTTTCTCCCTCTTTTATCTCTCTTATTACTTACCTACGGGTGATAATAAAATGGGTATTGCCGCCGTAGGCATGATGCGTTACGGCAGCTTTTTTCGCGGCGCCCATAGCCAGTTCTGCCTCATCCTTACTGGAGAAACCTTCGTCTTCTTTCCAGTCATCCCCGTAAAACTTCCTGGGACCTAAATCAACTTTCTTATTCTTTTCTTTATCGAAGTAGGTCACGAAATATTCATTAGCCATAATAAGTATGCTCCTTTTTCTATCTTTCTATCTCTTACCCTGCCCCCTATAAAGGGGTTTATTGGTAGGATGGAAAGTAGGTAGTAACGGTTTAGTAGATAAATTGAAAAATGATGAGTTAGTAGGTATGATGGGTGAAAGTAGGTAGTATGAGTTGATTAGCCCTATCCTCCCCCTACCCCCTCCTTCCCTTTATCCGTCATTTTGGTTATGATCGTGAGGACGGTAGTAGTAGTCTTATAACGGCCTCTAACGTTATATAGCTCGTGTTAGAGGGTAACTTATTATATCCATCCAAGAACGCTCCTAGAAGCAGCGTACGTGGCGAGAAATGTGGTTTTTCTTATAGAATATAGATTCTATCCGGTCGGAAGGCTGTTAACGTGAGGTATTTGCCGCCCGCTGATGCTCAAATCGTTGAAACGGGCGTGAATAAACCTTCCAAAACTATCCAATAAACCTTTATATGAGCCCTACAAACCTTCCAAAGCTATCCAATTAACCTTCTTATTCTCCGTATAAACCTGGTCCATGTATAAAAACTCATGAATTTTAAGCGTTTTCGTCAAAACGTCCCTACGGGTTCAAAACCGTCTCTAATTTCCACGTACGCTCTTTCTACGAGTTAAAATGGCTCTTATCACTGACAAGCGTGATTTCATTCATCTTAATCGCTAGAGATAAAACTGGGCTATAATGCTAACGTTCTACGTTTTATAGATTTAACCATTTAGAAGCTCTCAGATGAGTTTCTTATATGAAGCATGGGTAGGTACCCGTAGGGTTAAAACGATTAACGTCTGAGAAGCTCTAGAAGCATAATCGTAATTTAAGGCTGCGTACGCTCATATCCGTACAATCTCTTAAAAGAAATAACGTTATTAGTATCTTCCGTAGCACCGTTAATAGTCTCATATTCATTAATTACTATTTCACTGGGGTCGACGGGCTGATAAGAAGGCGTTGCCGGCGACAACCGGTATTCTTTGCCCGCGAAATGGATAGTAGTCATGATCTTATTCACTTTCCTTCTATTGTAATAGTGTATAACGTTACCATACTATGCTCTTAGGAAGAAAACCTACTCGTCTCAAGAAGGTATCCAGTTCCTCGTCCGTAGGAGGACGGTAGTTATACTCTGTTATATCTATGCCTTTATAGTAAGTGCGCGGCTGGTAAGAATGGTTCTTCGCCGCCGACTTCTTTAGGTTACGCAATGGATTCGGACATTTGGCCATAATGAATATTCTCCTTTAGTCTTAACTAAAATCTCTTAATCAGTATACTATCTTCTTTAAGAGCCTGCAAGGGTCTAAGAGCTTCTACGAAAAAAAATTTATAAAAAATTTTCTACGGAATGTAATATAGCTATTTTTAGGCGGTAATAGATTCATCGTAAGATCGATATGAGATCTGAGATACGCGGCTCGTACCCGGAGTTGTTCAGAGCCAAACGAAGTTTGGCGACCTTCGGGTACGAGCTTATGTGATCTATGACAGTTTTTTCTCTTTTGTATCTGTTATCTTAGATATACGATGACAGATATTTTCTCTTTAAAGAAAGTATGCACCCCAATCCTCTACGGTTGCCGCCAAAACTTACTTATGATCGGCAGCATTAATCAATCGCGGCAACCTTCCACGAGTAAATAGGTTTTGGCGAGAGTCTTGAATGTCTCTCGAGGTTCCAGGCGATCCAGTGCGAAGTGCCGCGGATAACTCAAGAAAACCCTCGTCGCAAGTCGGGCAATGCACTCTTGGATAGGACGCAGCAGAAGAACTTCCCATATAGAGTTACTGAGAGAACCGTATACAGAGTGTAAGCTTTCTCCGCCGCGAAAATAACGTAACCTCGAGATACCGATAAAAAAGATTATAAAAGCCCGTAGTATACCCTTTTTTAGGTTGGAGGGTTATAGTACGTTATTAATAAGAATAACCCTACGGGTAAAAGAAGAATGTTAACTCTATGATATATACCATTCTTCTTAACAGCTCCCTCCTTACGCTTACGCTTCAGTCGGTCGCTTCGCTCCCCTATATGTCTGGATATACTGGAAGCGTCCCTTAGGTAGTGGTAGGGTCGAGGAAATAGTTTGAGGGTATGCGCCGCGAGAATAAGAAGGGTCGTTATCCCCTCTCAAAGTCATTGATGTATCTGGTAGTGCTAGTAGAAAATTAACTAGGCTAATAACACTACCAAATAAATCAATGGCTTATCTTATGCCTCGAAAAAAGAACTGGACTTATTGTCCACTGCTTACCTTTCCCGGGAAATAACTTAACTAGAAAAAAGAATGGGCTGTATCCCGCCGAAGCAGGATGACAGCCCATTATCTATATATATTTAGGAGGTAACTTAGGTAGTAAGAACTTTCATGGATTAAGCAGCGATGACTACGCGACGTTTGCCGCGCGCCTGGAGAATAGCTTCTGCCACCACGGACATATACTTCTTCCGTAAATGCCCTTTCTTAGTGTAGAAGCCGATAGGTATCTCGATAGTAACGCCGTTGATTACCAACGTTACGTCACCATGAGAGATATTCTGGGAGTTGCCCATGATATGAGAATAATCTTTATGACAATCCATTCCAACTTTCATGACTTGACTTCCTTTCCTGTGTAAGCCGAGCTGTTAAGCCGGCTGACCTTCAACGACGATTTCTTCCTGTTCTGCTGCCAAAGCTGCTTTGAGCTGCTCATCGGTGATATCCGAGAGGTCATAGCCTTCAGCCTTGTCTTCCATGTACTTGGCTCCGGCATAGCAGGCACCCGAGCTGACAGCGCCGGCAGTTTCGATACCGTTGGCGATAGCGTGCAGCGCACTACCCGTGATAGAGGTAGACTTATCCAGCACGAAGCCCGTGCCCTTCAGGGCAGTAGCCGTACCACGGCACAATCCAGCTAAGAAAGAACCCGATACACGAGCGATTTTAGCCTGGTCTTCTACACTTAATTTTGCGTCAAACATATCTATCTTCTCCTTTGTAATTCACGAATTAACTTATAACGGGAGCGCCCCTACGAGGAGCGCTCCCTTAACTTCTTATGCTTCGGCACTGACCGTAAGGCGCTTAGCCTTCGGCAATGCGTCGCTGACAGCCTTGTTGAGGTCCATCAGGTTGGCGACGGCGTTAGGAATGAACTTCTCGTCCATAGCTTCCCAACGGTTAACGCTGAAAGACAATACCTTGCCTTTCTTGGTATCGTAGCTACGGTCAATGACCGTGTACGTACCAGCGCGGAGATACTGAGCTTTGTAGAGTTCAGTCTCGGCGATGTTGCCGTCTTTGTCGACGGTGATTTTGGCGCCTTCTTTAATAGCCTCATCTTCAGCCATAGCACCGCCATCGAGAGTGCTTACGAGCTCGCGCTCATAAATCTCACTCTTCTTTACGGCGCCGACATTGGCTCCAGCTCCGAGAGCAGCGCCGTAAGCGCAAGCCAAATCAGCCAAAGCATTGAGCCAATACTCGGACATCCAGTCTTTGCTGATAGTGCTGATAACGTCATCGACGGCAGCCTCGATTGCGTCATCGGAGCTGAGGTCATGCTGATTCATGACTTTACGGGCTTCGAAGAAACGCGGTGCCAAGGAGTCGGGCAGTACCAGCAGTACGTTGGTGCCTTCTTTTACGGCGCCCGAGCTGACCATGCCTACCAATTTCTCGGCGGCAAGAGTAGCGCAAGCGGCCTGATGCTCGTTGTTCTGACCTGCCTCGAAGGTAAACTCCTTCTTAGCCAATACCATCTCGCCGGCCTCATTGTTAATCCAGCCCAGACGGCCGTGACCTTTCGTGTCGGTAGCGCCGATGATTGCTACATCGTAGTTACGTTCGTTTACAAATACCGTGTTAGCCATAGTGATTCACCTTTTCCTTCCTGGCTGTCTCTTTCTGTTGACAGCCAATACACATGAACTTGATTTGCGGGTATTACCTGTTTCCCCGCTATTAAGGGGTTTATCCGTACGACGAAGGTAGGTATTACCTATAACCACCCAATGATGTGGATGGTAGTACCTACTGCGTAGTGACGGTTTGGTAGCGAAAGTAACTGCTTAACAGCCACCTCCGCTACCAAAGGGCTTATCGTACGACGTAAGATTAGAAGTATCCAAATAAACGGTACTAACTTGCACCGTAGGTATTCCTAAATGGATACTGCCAATAAGAGGTACGAATGCCTCCGCTATCAACGGGCGTATATATACGACGAAGGTAGATAGTAGGAATGAGTAGGTAGTATGTTGGAAGTAGGAAGTAGGACGACGTATGGTGAGTAAGTAGATAGTAAGTTTATGAGTGGATATGATGAGCTGTGCGACGAATGATGAGTGAGTAGTAAGTGAGTTTGTTGGTAGGTATGATGAGTTGAGGGCATGGACGACAAGGGTAGGATGTGAGCAGGGACGGTAACCCCGTAGGGGAAACTTTCTCTTGACTTAATCAACTATATGTGTTACAATGTAGTTACAATTAAGAGAAAGAAGGAATGCCTGATGTTTACCGATGAATTTGCCGCCGCCATTACTCCCAAATGCGTAAGCGCATTTAATGCTTACAAGACGAAGGAACAGTCCGTCTTTAATCTCGTGGAAGAGATCTATCAGGAAATCTTAGCAGTTCAGCCAGGAACTTCATGCAGCGAAGGATGGGACATCGTGCTGTGCAACGGTAAGGAATCTGCTCCTACTAGGGATAGCGTGCTACGGGCATTAAATAGTGCTCCCGTCAAAAAACACACCTGGTAATCATTAATTGCCTGTGAACCAATCCCACACTTCACAGGCGGCGTCAAAACCAGGATTAATATCAATCTCGCGGTCGATCTCCTCTTCGGAGAGTCCGGCCGCTTTTAGTATGTCGCGAAAAATATCTATTGGGTCATCTCCTTTCTTGGCTCCTACAACGGTGATGCCGCTACAAGACAGAACATCCTGTATGGCGGTAATGGCTAACGCTGAAAAATCATACTTCAGCTGTATCGGACGGTGATTTATTTCCAGGTCAATCTGGGCGATATCCAAGCTGGAATCAACGACTATCCAGAAATTTATGCCACGTTCTTTCATGGATGCCTTGAACACTCCCAACACAAACATCACAATGATCTCCCAGAGCTTGCCGTCATATTCGCACTCTTTTAACTTGTAATCGTCAAAGAATGCGCCAATAGTTCTGACGTAATCAGAACTCGTGCGCATGCCCAGCTTGCATGCGCCAACCTTAAAAGCATTGAGCTGGCGAACAGATAAATCCTTGTTCATAATTTACCTCCTAAATATAACGAGGGGCGTCATGCGCGCCCCTCTTATCTATTATCTTATGCGGCTACGATATGGCCCGCTGCCATAGACTCTTCGATAACCATCTTCTGAGTCTCGGCATCACAGCTGTTAAAGAGTTCTACATCAAAAGCTTCTTTGACTATCACGTTGTAACCCTTACCTTCGAAGGTGAAGTCGGCTTTAACAGGTTCTGCCATGGATTCTTCTTTAGCCATAAAAGCTTCTACGACTTCATCAACCGCTTCTTCTTCGGCTTTCTTCTGCTCTTCCGTAAAGGACTTCGTAATATCACCCATATTGGAGCTGAGCTCAACGTCGACGAAGAGTTCTTTGCCGCGGCCGACAACCTCTTTCTTAGCTACCGGTTTGGATTCAGCTACCAGCTTGTCGTACTTAGCTTTGGCGGCATCATACACTTTCTTTGCGGCATCCATCTCGGCCTTGGCTACGGCGATGAGGTCTACCTTGGGCTTGGCGACAACTTTGACTTCTTCAGCCTTAATAGCCTTTGCCTCGTTGGTGGTTACGATATCGGCGCGCGTAATAACGGCTTTATCGTAATGGCCCTTGCAAATGGATTCTACGAATTGACGGCCATAGCTATAGTAGCTACGGTTGGTCTTAAAGGCATACTTTTTAGCTTCGGTAACTACCATACCATCGCCGATGGTGAACACTACGTCACTATGGTTAATGGCCCATACGCAAGGATGTTCATCCTGATGTGTATAAGCAAAAATGTCATTATTCTTTACGCCGCAACCAATCATGCGGATAGGAGTCTTTAATTCGTTAATGACGCAGCCAAGCTTCTGTACGCGAATGGGATTGCCGCTAACGATGATATCCACGCTGGCTTTAGCGTTCTTAGTCAGCCAAGTTTTAACGGCGTTAATCTGCGTCATGTTTACGACAGAACCAATTACCATAGCAACAACGTAACGATTATTCTTCTTCATGGCTTTTTCCTCCTCAGCTTTAGCAGTAACATTGTTGATAGCGGCAGCAATTTTATTCTGGTTAGCAATAGTCATAGTTTTCATAGCGATTTCCTTCAACTCTTCAACCTTCACTTCTTCGACTTCTTCAGCATTGATATGCCGTCCCTTGCATCTTGCGGGCATGGGTACCCACTCAAAGTCGTCCAAATCGATACCATGTTCATCAAATGGGAACTGCACATCATGGTAATCATCTTTTTCCTTCATCTCCTGCATAACTTGCAGGAGCTTTGTTACGTCGTCAAACGTATAGTCGAAGGTCAGCCCGTATCGGATATTATCATCCGAATAAAACGCAATGGTTCCATGCGGCGCCTTGTCGTATTTATATACATCCAAGCACCACATGCCTTCATTGGATGACATAGTATCGTATTCATAGTCGTCGCACACACTGGCGATGAGTTCTAACTCTGTTATTTTCATTTTCTTTTCCTCCTAATCTCAATAAGCAAAAAAGCGTACAAGATATTCCTTGTGCGCCGGATTGGTATCGTCATATAAATCATCTTCCACTTGCACATCTTGAATATCTCTGATATAATGTGCATGTAATTCGCCTTTGCGGGCAATTATGTTAAGCCTTTTGATCGCTCCTTCTCGGCTAAAAGAATGTATGAGCGCTTCATAAGGCTTTTCGTCTATCAAGAGACGAAATTTCCAGATCCACATAGGTGAACCTTCTTTATCGAATTTGAGCATATAAAATACCTCCTAAAAATAGACATAAAAATAAGGCAGACTATTTACAGGCCGTCTGCCAGGGCATATAATGATATTACTGAATGTCAGCACCAGCTTTGCGCAGGCGAGCGAGTCGGCTGGGCTTCTTATCAGTAACGGGCTTCTCGGCTACCTTGTTGCGTTTCGCCATCAGGCGCTGCATTAAGGTAAGCTGAGGAGCTTCTTCTGCTTCTTCGGGCTGAGCAGGAGCTTCTTCCTTTTCACTGTCCGCAGCCTTTGCCTTAAGAGCGGCAAGACGGCTATTAACGGACGCTTTAGGAGCAGCTTTCTTCTCTACTCCGAAATCGGCGCTAACAACGGCTTCGGCGGCAGCTTTAACTACAGCATTGGCGCGCATCTGCTTAGTACCTTTCAGTACTACGATGACGGCATACTGAGTCTTATTGCCTTCGCCGAAAGACAGCTTATGCGCGAACGCAACCTCGCCAGTTTTACCGGAGTAGAACTTACGAAGAGCCTGCGAAATCGTATAATCGTCTTTGCCGTTGACCTTGTTGGCTACCAATTCGCCCTTATCGTTCTTGACCATGTTCTTCACCTTGGTCTGATAATGAGCGACAGCTTTGCCGTCAGCTAAAACTACGTCGAAGAGATCTTTGCCACCATTCGGATTATGCATCCGAGAAGCGAGAACTACCTCGTTGGCGCCGTTAATAGCATCCAGCAGAGCATCGGCTTCTTTCTCGGTGGCAATCGTACCAGTCTGGAAGATGAGTTCTTCCGGATTATAAGCATCGTTTAAACGAGCTTCGATACGATCACGTACACTGGCCTCTACCCAAGCATGTTTGCCATTCTTACGAACGGTGTACACGCCATCGGGGATAGCGTTTCTCTCCTGAGAGAAGATAGCACGACCAGGTACTACGCCGCCGACAAACTCTACCACTTCTCCGTCCTCTGCGTCGCACGCAGCGAGTTCATCGCGGGTAAGTGCGAATTCCTCGTTTTCCGAATACAAGCTCATGATGTATTCGAAGAACTCCTCGGCCAGGATAATCCCGGCGAAAGAGCTCGGACGTTTTGCGTCCTTGCCCATATACTTGAACGTTACTCCAAGTACGAGCTGAATGAGCTGTTCATGGCTCATACCTTTCACCAGGGAACGCACCGTATTGGACAGCGCATTGTACGCTACCTTGGTCTGTTCCTTGGCTACGGCAATACCGGCTTTCTGAGCTTCCTCATTCTTGCCGGCATCCTTGATTGCCTGACGCATATCTGCTTTCTGGGTATCACGCAGGTTGCGATAAATGTTCATAAGAACACGAATAGCGTCTGCGTATACACCTTGTTCAGCAAGACGGCTGCAGATCGCCATCTGCTCATCGGAGAGTGCCTGCTTTACGGCGAATACCTTCTCCGATACATCGGCCGGAATAGCGTTGTCGAGGCCGTTAATGCGGATTTTATCCAACATATCGGCAATCACGTAACGTTTCTTCTCCTGATAAGAGATACGTTTATTATGATTAACCTCGACTTCGCCTGCTTCGAAGTTCAGCTGTACGCCAAACTTCTCGGATTTACGGCTAAGCAAGCTGACACGGCTAAGAGCCTCCATAAGGGTTACCTCACGGAGTCCGTTCTTCCCTGCTTCCGTCTTGACGACGTACTGCAGGATTTTCGGAGCGTCACCGCTCTTGGTGGAGTCGATAGTGCCTTCCTGGCTCATACGACCCACTTTTTCCATGACCTTGCAGAATGCCATGACATTATCCAAGGTCAGGAGTTCTTCTTCGCTAAGCTCATGGCTCTTAGCCATTTCCTGCTGGCTCAGCGGCGCAAAGAACATTTTGCGCGCACGGTTAATGGCCTTGCGGCCAGCGCGTACGCAGATGGCGCTCACTTTCGGAGCGCCGGTCATCTCTTTCTCGGAGATGGGTGCGCGGAATACTTTGTAATTGCTTTTCTTGTCAGTGTATTCCGTACCGACGAGCAGCTCATTTCTGAGCCACTTAAAAGCGATGTCCAAAGACATGCTCAACTCTTTGAGCCAAGCCGTCTTTGCCGGGGACTCTTCCCAGCTCTGCACCATCTTGTACATATCAACAGCGTACATAATGGCTTGAAATGGCCAGAAATCTTTCGTAACCATCCCAACCGGGTCAATCTGTTTTTTCTGGTACGTATAGAAATACGTCCAAACTACCCGTTCATCGATGGGGTAGTTTTTGCCGGTAACGATAGCATTCAGGGCATTGATAACTTTCTTTTCCATAATAGACTCCTCCTAAACAATTAGCCCCCGCATAATCGGGGGCTTTCTGTACATACGGCATTGACAACTTAATTTGAAGCTTGAAAGACGGCGAAGTCTTTATCCTTCATAATAGTAGTTGCCACGGGTTTGATTGCCCAAATGATGTCGACCAAAGTCTCATCACAATAAGCAACAAGCGCATCACCATCGAAGTCCATGCCCGCAAGCATATTCTTCAATTCTTCGATAGCCGGCACCATGATGATACCGTCATGAAGCATATAGAACAGATGCTGCAGTACATCGAACTGTTCCTCGGTGATTTCCCCATTCTCCAGATGGTAGCGAGCACGTTCTACCAAGTCTTCCGGAGCAACCGGAATAATCTTGGCGAATTCGTCCGTCGCCATCTTCGGGTATTTGATAGCGATTGCGCGCCGTTTGCCTTCTTTCGAAAGCTGCGGTGCTAACACTTCGCATACCCCCTCTTCGGCATCGTACTGGAGAAGGTTGATACCGAAGAAATGGCTAAGATCCGGAATAATCTTAAGATAGATACCGTCAGTGGAAACTGACAGTTTCTCAAGACGCGTACCGAATCCTTCCAGGGCCTTATTCAGATTATCCTGGAAGTACGGCGCCCAATGGCGCACGGCAAATTCTGGATAAGCTGTCTGCGAAGCCATAGCCAAATCCCCTAAGAGGTCTTTAGCTGTCAGGCGCCGGCCATCCATGCGGACGGCATTAGCCATAATGCTGTCTGCCTCTTTCTTCGTGCAATTGAGCATATACTCAAGAGTACGCGGAGTATCAGCGTACAGCGCAGATGCCAATAACTGATTGGAGGTATTGGCTTCCTCCTCCACGGTTTTCTTGCCATGGTCAAAGCCCATGACATTGAATCCCGTGAATGGGCGGCGAATATCGCACACAGTTTTGTGTACGTTCAGATCCACCCACGCATCGATATGCATGAGTTTCTCTTCGTCGCTCATAATGCTGCCATCTTCCTTCTTGAAAGTCGGAAGAATAACCAGCGTTTTGCCCTTGTAGTCGCCGGACTTTTTAAGAACTGCCTTTTGGTAGCTCTTAAACTGTTCATCCGTGAGTTCATCCTGAGCAAGGAATTCAAACTCACACCCCAGCGCTCTTAAGATGGTTAAGATGCACTGAGTCGGCATGCACAAACCCAAACCTTTGTTCACGATAAGAGGTCTAGCTTGTGCGGCAGCTCCGTCCACGGCACTCGGAAGTACCGTAAACTGATCGTCGCTGAAAGCGCGGGCAACACCTTCGGCCGAGAACAGCTGCAGACCATCCATCCATTCATTGTCAAGGACATCCTTGACTTTGAACATAGAGATGGCAATACCCTGGATAGGTTTCGTCCGAACCATGCCAGCTTTAAACTGGCTGATACGGGTCGAAATCTGTGCCAGGGTTTTCAGCTTATCATGCTGCCCAGCATAATGCTTGGCGATAAGCCGATACATGCCGTGAGTCATGTTGTCCAGATGGTCTACGGCATCAAAACCATCCAGATTCTCGCAATAAAGCGAGATTTCCCCCTGTTTCTGCTGGCCGGGAGAAGACACCCCGAGAAGCCCGTACACATGTACGTGTACGTCTTCCCTATCGAAGGCGGTGAACGGGCATTCCTTGCCATTGGTGATATTCAGAGCAACGCCTTCCTTTTCGCTCTGAACGAAGAACGATTCTTTCACGTTCTTCCCATTGGCGCCCACTTTCAGGACGCAATAAATCTTGCCGTCGAGCAACAGCAAGTCTAAAAGGTCCGGATTGTCGCCGCAGCATACATTAATGTATGCCCGAGAGAATCGTTCAATAGGCATCATAGTGATGCTATTGATGTGCGCGTTTTCGGCGCGCACCGTACCTTCCAGCTCCGCCGTTTCCAGTGAAACCGGAACTTTCACCGCCATCGGCGAGAACCAACCGGTAGACTGGTTATAATTCAGCGACATAACGCTGAACATTTTACCAGCCTTTGATGTCAGACGGTGAGTAACCGCCTGAAAATCCTGCTGATTAGAAATGACTACGCGCTTATGGGCGCGAGCCATCTCCACAACAGCGTTGACGTCGGTTAAATAACGATTCTTTTTCATTTTCTTTGCCTCCTAAAAAACTAACAATGGACATAGAAAACCAAGTGGAGTATAATATATGCATGAGCAACAAGAGCAGAGAGGAGCTGTCACTCCTCTCCACCCCGTCTTACGCTATCCTCCTAATCAGTCTTTAAAGAATGTCTCGGTAATCTCGATTATCAGCCAGACAACTTCAAGGATAGCTTTGAGCTTGCTCAGCATTATACCAACTCCTTTCTTTGGTGAAGGGCTTGGTTGGTCCTAGCCCTTCCTGAAGACCCTAGTAGTCCTTATACCCCTACTAGTGGGCTGCCCAGTTTAACGTCTTATGACAGGACATAGAATTAACGAACGGTTTCCTTGGCGTCAGCGACAATGCGCTCGCCTTTGTTGCGGCTCCATGTGCGATACAATTTCACAAAGAATGGCACACGGTGGTTATCATGAGCCCAGTCGCAGAAGCTCATAAACATAGCCAGGGGAGCAACAACGATAGAAACAACAGCGAACAGAATAATAACTTCAGTAAACATAGTAATTAGCCTCCTTCGCCCCTCTTTTATAGGGGCGTTGACAAATAAACTTGAGAGCCAGTGTTGGTAGCACCAGCTCTCCGGCATGCCCTAGTGTCAACTAGGGCGAGGAAGGGGTTATACCCCCATAATTTTTCTTTCCGCATGCTCAATGCATGCGGCGATTTCTGCACCGGTTAGGCGTGTGTTGAACCGCCGGTACAGATCATGGGAACCGTCCTTTCTGACCAGGTACACACTGGTCAGTGTTGAGGACGGCTCCTTTTCAATTTCGACCGTACTATGGCTGTTACGGACAGCTTTCTGCGCGCGTGCCATAACCTCAATAACGGTCTGATCTGCTAACCAGATCATCTTTGTCACTTCCTTTCTGGTGGCCAAGCCCCTGCTGACAGGGGCTTTTAGTGTACAAAGCCCAGTAAAGTTTCCTTTACCAGGCTCTGCGGGTCCGGAGTAATGGAGAACCCATCACTCCGTGTGTTGCGGTAATACGCGCAGGCCTTACGTTCCCCGCGCATTACCGCCACCTTTCCTCCTCTTACGAAGAAGAGAGAAGGCTGTGCTGCCGGATAGCAGCAATGGAACACGACTGTGTCTACGTGTTCCATCTCTTCCTCGTGATGCAGCCAGATTTCTTCGACTGCTCCACGAGCATCGCCCCAATGGGTTTCTCCATTGGGGCCCCCATGGAAAATCACATGGGCAGTTTTCCCGTCCCTTGAAAGGTACAGGTAGAACATGTCCTCATTATTTTTCTCGTCCCAGCTGTCTACCAGGACGAGATTCTGGTAGTTTTTGCCCATGAAGGGCTTGGTCATTTGCACCAAGCACTCTGGTGCAAAGAAAATCATGAGCAGCAAGCTGCTCATAACAATAGCGATAGCTTTTATAATATTTTTCATGATGTTTTCCTCCTCATCATGTCCCGGTCACCTTTGTGCCGGGAAACTGGGGGTGGGGGCTCGATTTCTGCCTCCCGCTTTTTCCCCATTTACACCTGGTACCCCGAAAAATTTTTTACATTTTTCACGCCCTATAGGAAATTGTCAGACAATTCGCACCAAATTATATATTTTATGCCCTTTATCGCCTATATAAAGTAATCTACAAAATGGCAATGAGGGGCATATTTTATTGCCGCATACGCGGCGGTAATATATTTTGATGAACAACTTAAATTCCATAAGGAGATGTTTACGATATGGGTATAGGTTCCATTTATAATCAGATTTCAGGGTTAGGAAAAACCGGCGCCGATATCATGAAAAGCGCGGCGCATGAATACAAGGCGGCTTTTAATCAGGCAGATAGCGCTACTCAGAGCGTGGCCGTGGCTGGATTGGCTGGTATGGGAGCAGTCGCAGGCTCGACGGCTCTTAACATGAATAATCCTCTAAATCTCAGAAGATAAACGGTAAGTATTCTACGAAAAGGAGAGAAAATGTCTAAGGTATGCATCAACGGCTCTTTTATGGTTGAAGGCGAGTTCTCGTTCTCTATCGATTACGATACGACGAAGAATCCGCCTCTTATGACCATTGAAGGCCAGTTTAAGACGGCTTCGGGGTATCTCCCGGAGATTAGCACTATAGAAAACGAACGCTATTTATTGAGCGGTATCCGCGTGTATCAGGAAGCTTTTGGCTCCGAAGAAGATTACGTCCTGTATTCTTTTACGGCCAAGGCTTTCGGCATGGCGGACAACTTAAAGGAAGTGAAATACGTTGGCTGAAGAAAATAAAGAGAAATCTACAGATATCGATTCGATGCTTATCGAAGATCCTGAAGAGATTACGCGTGAAGAACTTGAAGCGGAAACCAATCAGATTATCGCCAACATGCAGAAAAGCGGGAATGTTTGGGGACTTGATTACAAGGGGTTGGATGCCGTACGCCTGTCTATGGCCGGCATCGCTATGACTAATGGCATGTATAGCCGGGTACCTCTCGTATGTAAAGGCGATGAATGCCCGTACGCCGAGCAGTGCATCCTGCTTCCTAACGGAAGAGCACAGGTCGGTGGCTACTGCGCATGGGAAATCGGGCAGATTCAATATCGCGCCACGCGCTATGCGCAGGATATCGATTATGACAACGCTTCTTTTACGGATCGTAATCTAATGAGTGAACTTATCATGCTGGATGTCATGTTAGAGAGATGTAAGGCTTTACTGGCTAAAGACGGTACTCCCGTTATCGACATGGCTATCGGCATTGACCAGGACGGCAATGAAGTACGTCAACCTGCCGTCTCTAAAGCATGGGAAGCATACGAGAAAGTGTCTAAGAAACGTGACCAGACTTATCAGCTCTTAATGCTTACCCGTAAGGATAAGAAGAATTCCGGCCAGGACGACGATACGCAGAGTCTTACGGATACTTTACGTGATGTAATTGACAGCTCGGGAATTTCAGTATGAGAAATGGATACGCCCCGCCCGAAGGGCGGAAGCCGTTCTGCCCCGCAGACGGCGACGGCGCCTTTCTCGAATAGAAAATTTCCCGACGTAGAATTTATTTAACATTATCCGGGAGAAAAACTTCCCCCGGCAGAATACAGGTGATAAATATGGGACTATTAGATGGCGGCAAAACGCTGATTAATAAAACCCTCGCTGCCGCGGAAAGTATATCCGGCCGGGCAACAGCCATTAGAAATAATCGTGTCACAAAAGCAGTGGACGAAATAGCTAAAGGGCACACCGTAATGGACGGAAACAGAGCTATTACAGCTGGATATACTCCTGCAGAAAGAAAAGCAATTATGGGCCAGGCTGACAGTAGGGTTTCGGCTTATAGCCAAGCCGCGGGCGAGTACGCAGATGCCAGAAAAGCCGGTATTATAAGCAAGAGGACTGGTGTCGCACCACAAAACTTTGTTTCTAACGGGTTTAACAAAGCTCTTAATAGCAAAAACCACTATCTTAGCCGCGGCGCAAGTCTGTTTTACTCAGGCGAAACCGGTATGCTCTCTGAGGGGCGCATAGCTGGCGTCGCGGCCGGATTAGGCTTAGGTGCTTACGGCGTACTTTCCGACGATGACTAAGAGGTATAAGAGATGGGGTTACTAGGAGCTATTGGCACGGCGGCGAGGATTGCCGCGTGGGAAGGAACCAAAGCGGTCGTCGGCACAGCGGCTAAAGGTGCCTATCAAGTCGGCAAAGCAACGGCGGGCGGTATAGGCACCGTAGCTTATTACGGTGGCAAAGCCGCTCTTAAAGGAACGGCTTATGCGGCCGAAGGCGTAGCTAAAGGCACTGCCGCGGTCGTAAAAGATGCTTACGCGGCGCGCAATGAAGAAGGTGCCCGCAATGCCGTAGGCCAGTTCGTTCATATGGGCAAAGCTATGGTTAAAGGCATGGGCGACTGGGAGAAAGCTAAAGATGTTTACAATCCTTTAACGGGACAGCTAAAACATACAGATGCCCACTTTAAGTTAGGCACTTTCGGCAAAGCGGCATTATTCGGGCCGGCTCTTGCTGCGGGCGTAGTAGGCGGCGCGCAGAAGTATGAAGATAACCGCGTCGGCCCCGTAGACAGCAACGTAGTAACGGCTACTCCTAACTATGAGCCGGCAAAAACTCCCTCTTACGCTAATAATTGCGGCGCGACGGGAGACTTGGTTTTTGCCCTTCACAATAATAGATTTGGATAAGTAGGTGAACATATAAATGTTAAGAGCGGTAGGTAAAGCCTTGGGCAATGTCGCCAAACATCATAAGATGACGGCTTTTAACGTAGGCGTGTCTGCTTGGGCGGGTATTGACTCTTACCAAACTGCCCGAGAAGAAGGCGGAAGCAAATTAGGCGCCGCGGCCGGCGCGGTAGTGGATGCCGCCCTCCCCTTCGTGTTAGGTGCTCCGGCATACGCGGCATATTTCGCGGCGACGGAATTACCTGAACTCGCCGTAACTGCTTCAGATGCTATAGGTACTTATCAGCGTAATATGGCTAAGGCATCATCCAATAGAGCATTCGTTAACGCTCACTTCGATGACACCCAGCAAGCTTTTACTATGCGTCAGGCAGGTATGGCTATAGCCGAAAGAAGTAGATATAACATGCAACAAGCGATGATGGGCAACGAAGCCCGTTACATGAGGAAGTAGGTGATTAAATGGCAGGCACATCTAAAATATTTGAAACAATATTGTCTGAAATGTCCAAAGCGGCAAAAATGCAACGAACCGCAGTAGCCAGAGACCTAGAAAAAAAATATGGCGTGGTTGCGTTCCAGACTACTAACTCCACTCAAAGAATAAACCATCCCGAATTGGCTCCAAAACTGGCCATAACGGGTGAAAATATTACTGGTGACGCAAGTTTTTTAGGGCTCCCAAATAAGAGTGGCGGGTACGATATTATTCCCCATGGCACCTTAAGAGGCGGGTATATCGGCGATGTGCATGATTACGCAGGCGGGGGATATTTTTTTGATTCCGACTTTAAAGGTGGACACGTATACAGTCCAGACCAAATACGCAGTATCGTACCGGCTTCTATCGACGTTAATGGCAATATCGTCAAGAAAGGTAGCTTTTCGCTTTATAGCCAAGGGAGTAGAATGGCTGAAGAAGCCCCTTCCGTTTCGGCTCCCAAACCTGCACCTCCAAAACCTGCGGCTCCCCCTCCTGTCGAACAGCCAGCAGAAATTCCCAAGGAAATTCCTAAGGAAGAACCCGCTGTAGAACAGCCAAGGGAATTGCCTAAAGAAGAGCCTGTCGTAGAGCAACCCGTAGAAATTCCTGAGGAACCAAAGCCAAAACCTGAGCCAATAATCGAGCCAGCTCCAGAAGAACCTCATCAGAGCGCGTATAATCCTGACAACACGCCTGATTCGCCTAAAGATGTTTATCGGTTCAAGCAAAGCAAGCACCTAGATGATTTTAGAATCAAAAACGATTCTTCTGTTTCAGGAAGTTCTGTTCAGTCCGAGGTAGATGCCGCTAACCCTCTCGGTACGCAAGCTTCTCGCGAAGCCGAAACAGCCGAAGCAAAAGCCCGTATGGCTGGACAAGGCGAAGTAACCGGTTCTCGTAAAGATGGCAAAGGATTCTTTAATAGCGTCAAATCATCTATCAGTAACCTTAAAGCAACTGCTGCGGAAAAAATCAATCAGGCAACAGAAACCGTTGGTGGAATTAAATCCTCTGTAACAAACAAAGTCGGCCAGGCTGAAGAAGCTATCGAAGGTTTTAAGGCTAAATATTCCAATACTCCTACCGAGTTTCAACAGCAAACTACGGAAATGGTTAACAAGTTTGCGGGCGGCAAATATACCGGCGCCGTCGACACCGAGAATATGAACTGGATAGAAGCCGGCGCCAATAAGCATCTCCATAAGAGCGTAGCACAAGATTATCAAAACTTAATGGCTAAAATGCAAGGGGCTAAAGATCAGGAAGCTTTCTCCAAGCTAATGGAAGAAACCGGTATTAACTATAAGGAAGGTATGAGCGGCGCAGAGTTAGAGAAGAATATCAACGCTCACTTCGATAAGAGAATAGCTGACGGCCCAGGCATCGCTAATTATATGCTAGGTAATCGGGCGGCAAGCGGAGCAATGCTCGGAGTAGCCGGCGCATCCGTATTAGCCCTTTCAGATTCAAGAGGTAGACGTTCTAACAGTGATTTATACAGCTCACAAATTTAATTAATATGGCAAAATTATCTCCCATAGAACAAGCTAAACTACAAAAGATAATGGCAGATCCCGTATTATGGGCCAGGGCTTTTCTTCGGATTAATAATCCTAAGACTAAGAAGCTCGAACCATGGTCCGCTCGAGATTATCAGGAAGAAATGCTAAGAGATAACGGTACACGAGTAGTTTACCGTCTAGGAAGACGCTGCGGCAAAACCGAATCAATGGTTGTCGGCGGTCTTCATAAGGCTTCCACAAATAAAAATTTCCGTATTCTTTACGTCACCCCTTACGAAACACAGGTTAACTTGATTTTTATGCGTATAAGAGAGATTATAGCAGACAGCCCGCTTTTAAAAGCTCAAATTACTAAAATGAAAAACTCTCCTTATACCGTCGAGTTCTCTAATGGCTCCGTTATAATGGGCTTTACTACGGGCGCTTCATCAGGTTCTGGCGCAGCTTCAGTCCGCGGACAGAAAGCAGACTGGATCTATATGGACGAAATTGACTACATGGGCGAGCTTGACTACTCCACCGTAGCAGCTATTGCCGGCGAACGTGTGGAAATCGGCATTACGGCTTCTTCTACCCCAACCGGTAAACGCGGTACGTTCTACCGCATGTGCATGGATGAGTCCTTCGGCTACCACGAACATTATCATCCGTCCATGCATAACCCGAACTGGTGCCAGGAGATGGAAGACCAGTTCCGCGCCGAGCTTACTGAAATCCAGTATGAGCATGAAATCCTGGCTGAATTCGGCACTGAAGAAGCGGGTGTATTCGATAAGGATAAATTAGATGCCGCCATGAAGCGCGAGTATTATCTCTACAACGAGTTAACTCCTACCGAACAGCGTCGATTAGAAGAATCGGGAAGGCATCCAGAACGCCTTATCTATGATGAAAGCAATCCTGCTCCATATAACCCCTTCCGCGCAATCGGGATTGACTGGGACGCTTATGCAGCCGGGTCTTCTTTACTAGTCTTAGATTTCGATATGAAAACAAGATGTTTCAAGGTAATGAAAAGAGTAGAAGTTCCGCGCGGCGAGTACACCCTGGATAACGCCGTTAACTGGGTTATTAGATTAAATAAGATTTACAATCCGGCATGGATCTTCTGCGACCGTGGATACGGTGACTATCAGATTGAGCGTTTGCATATTTATGGTGATGAGCACCCTGAAACCAATTTGCGCAATAAAGTAGTTGGCTATCAGTTCAAAGAATCCTTGGATATCATGGATCCGGTCACCAAAGAGATGCGAAAAGAACCGCTCAAACAATTCATGGTCAATCAGTTAAAGCTGGATATCGAACGTGACCGACTCATATTGTCTCCGTTCGACGAAACCTTACACAAACAGCTTATTGATTACGAGGTAGATCATATCTCGGCCAACGGTATGCCCGTATACACCAGTAAAAACGAGCATTTTGTCGATGCGTTAGGGCTTGCTCACTTGGCATTCGTATTAAAATTCCCGGATATAACGGCAGCTATTAAGACGGTACAGTTTAGCACCGAAATCAAGCAATTGCATGGCGATGCTATTACGCGCCGCGAAAATGCCGTTCTCCGCGACATATCCAATCCTATAAATCCGTGGAAAAAACGGCCGGCGCCGACCCAAATAGGTAAAGGTCCGGGCGAACGCCCCGGCGACTATCAGCAATGGGTGAAAGTTCCTATGGGCAGCAGTTCACGGAAATCAGGCTCTAATAATTTCTGGGGCAAACGTTCCGGAGGTTTTTCGGGCCGCTCTATGTGGTAGTAACGGGATGCTTCATTTCTCTCCACCCGTTATTATATATCCCCTTTCCCGTTTAAATGCCGGCTCTGTGCCGGCATTTTTGATTATTACAGGAGAAATTAATGAACGATTTAGATAAAGACAAACTTTTATATCGTCCCAAGCTACGTCCAGAAAGAGAATATCTTTCCGACGGCGAAATAACATACTTCCCTCTCGTGCCCCCTGAGCCACTTGAGGAACCGTTAGACGATTCTCCGACTCAAATCGTAGATGATCTAAAGGAGATAGAAGAAATATACCACCTGCTTCCCGAAGATGTTCAGCATATGAAGGAAAGCATTAAGAAAATAAAACAGCGGGTAATTATAGCTTTTCCTCCGGGGGTGTATGTACCTTCTACCTATGAGCCGCCTACGGACCCCACCTCTCCAGAGACAACTCCTCCTGAAGAAAGTGGGAATCCGCCCACCCCCTATCAGCCGGGTACGTATACCGAAGGCCCGTATGTTCATGGAGGAACGTACGAGCCTGGATCCCATACTCCCGGAACCTATACTCCTGGAACGAATAAAGGCGGAGGGCCAAAACCACATACCTACACCCCTGGCTCTACCACTAAAGGAACCCAAGGCCCAACTCGGCATTACCCCTGGGAGCCTAGAGAGCGCGAATACGGACCGTCGGAAGAGCCCATAGTGGAAAAACCAGGGATCATCGAACGGCACGTACAATCTCATGTCCCAAACATCGAAGATGGATGGCAGTCTGGATATACACCCGGAACACTTCCCGATATTATCAATTTTTACGATACGGCTATTAACGATAACCCTGATTTAGATCAGTTGCCTCAGCTATTTCCTCAAATGAGCAATATAGTGCTTAAAGTCGAACAACCTAAAACTCTGGTACAGCTTATTCAGGATAGCTACGCTAAAGATCAGATTGAATTGGATAAATACTACGTGCAGAAACTTCAAACCATAATGCAGAAATATTTTCAGCAGATGATGGCCATCATGGCTGACTGCGGCGTGAGTTCTATTGATGATCTGACGAAAGACTTTGACGGCGATTACGTTCAAGTGCCCGCTAATAAAGGCCTAGAACATTTAAGAGATTATATCGTACGTTCTCAGGTGCAACGTAATCAGATTTCTCGTATGTTTCATAAGACGCACTCTACGGACAAAACTCTTATGCATATGCGTTCATGGCACGCGGCCAATGAGCAACGAAAACGCTATTACTCCGAGGAATACAAGGATTCCACTAATTTTACTGAGTCGCACAGCAATTCATTGCTTAGAGAATCGCGTGCAACGTACGACAATGCGTATGAAGCCAGCTTATACGATATGTACAAATACTTGAACTCCTCGGTAATGATTACTAATGACATACTTGATTTGACCACCAAAGAAGCTCAGGCCAAGGCAGAGCTCTTAAAGAATAACGTCGATATTTATGCGTTTGATCAGTCTGAAGCTGAATTTGCTAAATTGGCTACCGACGCCGGACAGCTCGGCGACGGAAAAGGTTCCGGCTTCGATAAAGACGCAAGTGAAAACAAAGACGACAAAAAAGATGCGGACAAAAAAGATGCGGACAAAAAAGATGACGAATCTACTGATAGCGACAAAACTGAGCAGGCTTCTGATGAGCAGTATGAAAATGACATTAAATATCTTATGGATCAAGGCTATGATAAAGCTGCCGCCGATGCTGAATTGGCCAAGTTACCTCAGTACAAAGATCGCTTAGGCAAGAAAGAAGAAGCCAAGGCAGAAGACTCCAAGAAGGAAGAGACTAAGAAGGAAGAAGCTAAAAAAGCACAGGAGGACAAAAAGTCCACTACTGCCAACAGCATCATTTCCGGCTCTACCTCTACCGCAGGTCTTTGGAGTGAACTGGCTTCGTCCGCTCTCAAGAATCCTATTGGTAAACTTACCGGTGCCATTGCCGGTAACAACATACTGGGTAAAATTATCGACACTAAGTCTGTAGATAAAACTATAAATGATGTGGCGCAAAAAGCTATCGGGAATATCAGCAAAGATCTTGAAAAGGGCGTCACTAACGCGCTTTCAAAAGTCATAGTTCAACAAAACAGCAGTAAAAAAGTTGAATCCCAAAAGAAAGACGCCCATGAAAAAGATGCCCAGAAAAAATATCCGGAATACAATCGCATAGACTATGAAAATGATGACAAACTGATTCAGCGCAAAAAGCGCGTAGCACAGATTAAGCAAGATATCGCCGAGCTGGATGCGCAGTTGGCTGATATCAAAAAAGAGAGAAAAGAAACCGGACATTCCACGTTGCGTCATAACGAATTGGTCAAAGCCAGTCGTAACCGTAGCAAACTGATGAAAGAGCTGGCTGAACTCAGCTCTTAAAGGAGAGAATATATATGAATCCTATCGCGAAGATACGGGGGTACTTAGAAAACCTCGGCGTAGCTAAAACTACCCCCAAGGCTCCCGTCAATATAAATGAAGCGGGCGGAAGCTTAAATATTTCGCCGCAAAACGTTAAGAACTTCGTCGTAAAAGCCGTTGGTAACATTGATACCGGCGGCAATAACGATTTCGCTCCCCCTGAATCTGACTTGGGCGAAATCCGTGACGCTATCGGCGCCGATTCTTACGTAAAGCTCGCCGTATCTAAATATTCCCAGCTTATATTTAAAGCCGGTTATCACATCGTATCCGATAATGACGCGGCGGCGGAATATATCCAGCAACGCTTCAACCTGATGAGCTTTACTACCCGCACCCCTATGGACATTCTCTTACAAGGAATCGCCGATGATTTGGTCGCCTACTCCAATGCATTCCTGCTTATTAGCCGCGACGACAAAGTGAAAGTATCGTCCGTGCAGGCAAAAGGTGCTTTATCTCAGAAACCCGTAGCCGGCTATTTCCGGGTAGACCCCACCACTATTCAGATTAAGCGTGATAAGAACGGTACGATTAAAAATTATCAGCAGCAGGTTGGCAACGATAAGAAGGCTTACAAGCCAGAAGACGTAATCCACTTTTATATCGACAAGAAAGGCGGCGCCGCGTTCGGCACGCCTCGTATCGAGGCGGCCTTGGAAGACGTCAAGATTCTCCGCAAGCTGGAAGGCCTCGCCTTAAAATTGGGTTATCGCTACGCCGCTCCCCTCTATCAGATGAAGGTCGGCATTCCACAGGCCGGCATGATGGCTACCAATCAGGAAATTAAAGACGCCCAAAAAGAAGTAGAACGTCTGGCCGATGATGGCATCCTGATTACCAATGAACGCACAGAATTCAATATAATCGGCGCTGATGGTCATGCTATCGATTTAGTACCCTATCTAAAATATCACGAGGCGCGCGTATTCTCCGCGTTATCCTTGTCTCCAGCTCAGTGCGGTCGTGGCGGCGCAAAGCAGGATGCCGACTCTATGGAAGAACAGACGCATGATGCCGTCAAGTTTTATCAGCGGACTATAAGCACTTTCATGGAGAATTTTGTTATCTTAGAACTTCTCTTGGAAGGTGGTTATGATCCTATTACCAATGTACAGGACCAGGTACATTTCAAGTTCGAAGAAATCAATCTGGATACCAAAGTTAAGATGGAAACCCACGCTCTTAATATTCTGCAGGGTAACGGTATTACCTATGACGAATACCGTACACGAATGGGCCTTCGCAGCGATACGGTGGATGAATCCCGCCTGTACCAGAATATGATTGTTACGCCGGCTGAACTTGCACTTACTCAGGCTAAAGCTGCTACTACGGGCGCATCCGGCAACGGCAACAGTGGCCCGGCAAAATCGGCCAAGCCAAATGGCTCCGCTTCCAATACCATGGCCCCCAAAAACCAGCATGGAACGAGTTCTGCGCATATAAAAGAGAACGCTCAAATCGATTTAAAAGAAAGTACCGTTAAGGAACGGCAGAAAATAACGGACGCTAATATCGAAGACTACAGGAAAAAATTCGGCGCAGTTTACAAAAAATATAATTCAGTGCGTAATGAATTATGTGAAGACGGCGCGAAAAATGACTACATCGTGCTTCCGCTGATCCGTGACGATCTTGCCGGTAGTCTTAAGCGTTACGTAAAGAAAGAAGCTCTTACGGGCTACGCTCAAGCGATTAAGGATGTTGGCGAAATACCGGAAACGCAGCCAAATATCGGGTCGTCCGTCATTGAGTCTCGTATCGATAAGCATTTAAACGATATGTTTAAAGATATTCAAACGAAGCTCAAAGGGGCTAAAAACAAGGAAGAGAAAGAAGCGGCTTTTAATTCTTCCGAGTACAGGCTCCGATTCCTGGCCGACCAAGTAGCGGCCAAAGCCCAGTGGTATGCGTATGTTAAAACATGCGCCGCACTAGGAATCAAACAGGTTTACGTGGACTTTAATAGCTCCGACGACAAAAAAGAGCATAATAAAGTAATCCACACCAAAAACTTCAGCCTGGATGACATCCCGGCGTTTCATCCATATTGTAGATGCACACTGGGAACTAAAAGGCAGGTGAAGTAAAAAAAATGGCAATCATGATTAGAGAGTTTGTGGAAAACGGCAAAAGCTTTGCTAAGCGGGTAAGCGATTATCATGCGCCGGTCAGTCTGACTGAAGGCGCCAAAGCCCCTAAAAGCAATGTGGATGCGTTGGATCCGAACAGCCTGATGGTTGAAATCGAAGGACTTCACGCAGTTCCGTTTGCCACTAGAAACTTTACGCGATATACGGCGAAAGCTTTGAAAGCCTCCGTGCCTTCATGGACCAACCCATATCGCAGACCACTTCTTAAACATCATAACGAAGAAAATGGAGAGCCCATCGGTCGTATTATCGCGGCGGAATATGTAACCCGTGATACGCGCTCTGGTACGCCGGCTCTTAAGTTTACCGTCAACGTTCCTGACCAGGCGGCAATCGAAGGAGTAAAAAACGGGCTTCTCTCCACCACTTCCGTAGGCGTTATTGCCCATGATGTTCGTTGTTCCATTTGTGGTGAACCCATTACGGACGTTGAAGAAGGATGTCCCAATGGCCATGAACGCGGTTCGACGTGCCAGAAAGATGATGGCACTTCCGAAATTTGTTACTGGGATGTTCACGCAATGGAAGCCAAAGAGTTATCCTATGTTGATGTCCCCAGCGATATGTATGCCAAGAACACTGACTACTATCCTGCGCAGGACAAGAAATCGAGCAATCAGCCTCAGTTAAAGGAAAGCCTCGATAAAAACTTGCAAAATAAAGGAGAACAGCACATGCCAGAAGAAATGAAGGCCAAGCTGGAAGAAGCAACTGCTAAAGTTTCTGAGTTGGAGACGAAAGTCACTGAACTGACCGAGGCAAAGACGGCTTCTGAAAGCAAAGTCGTGGAACTGACCGAATCGGTTGAAAAACTGACGGCGCAGGTTACCGAACTTACCGAGCAGAAAAGCGCTTTGGAAACGGCGGCAAAAGAAGCTGCTGAGCTGAAAGAAAGCATGGAAAAAGAAATTGCTGACACTAAGGCGGCTCTTAAGGAATCTATGACGGAAACTTACGTAACTCTTCGCGAAGCGATGGGCGACAAAGTTGAAAACGTAGACTCCATCAAAGAACGTCCGGTGGAAGCGCTCAAATATTCTATCTTGGATATGAAAGAATCCCTGTCCAAGAAAAGCGCGGCAAGCAAAAAAGAAGAGCCGAAAGCAGCTATTGATCCGGCGGCAGCAGGCAGTGTACAAGATCCGTCTCTTAAGGCTCCCGAGCTCAAAGAGTCGGCACAGACTGAACAGATCGATCTCAAAGCCGGACTGAAAAACATTTTTGGCGACATTATGTCCGCACGTAAATAAGTAGGAGGAATTTTTCAATGGCATTAGCTCCAAGAGATTATACAAGTAACGAACACCTCCAGCCTGGTGCTCGTGGTCAGATTTTTAACCCGAATCTTCCGGGCTACCGTGATGGTGCGGACCGCATCAATCGCTCCCAGAACTTCATGAATACGTCCCAGCATGACGTACCGAACATCAAATATCTGTTCGACTATCGTCTGCCGGTACTCTTCAAGTATGGCTTTGCTCAGGGCTTTAACCAGATTGTTATCCCGAAAGGCCGTATCGTAGCAACCGATCCGAATATGGATCTCGTTGATTTTGAATCCCAGAAGCAGTTCAATACGGTAACGCTGGCAAACGGCGGTGCTCCGGTCCGTCTGCGTGAAGCTGGCGATCTGTATCCGTCCTTCGGCGGCAACCCGGATAAGGCAATCGTATCCGCCGCAGCACAGGGCAAGCAGCTCCTGAATGCTTACAAAGAATGGACTCCGCTGGCTGGCGTAGATGGCACGTACTCCGATACCTGCTATCGTCCGTTCGCTAAAGTAGCTGGCAATGCAAGCGTTGAATTCAAAGCTCCGGCTGATCAGCTCGCTGAAGCAGGCTTCGAAATTGATGCCGCTACCGGTAAAGTAGCTAAAGATGGCGTAACTGTTAACAACGTACGCGTTGGCAACCATCCGATTGGTATGCTCGAACGCAACGAATACACTCGTGACGATGATGCGTTCAACGGCATCATGCCTGGCCCGTTCCTTACGGACGCAATGGTTGAAATGCCCTGGTTCGCATACAAGGACAAAGCAGAAGAAAACTTCTGGGGTTCCGCTTACGGCGCATTCTTCCCGGGCGCTCTCGTTAAGTCCGATGAAAACGGTCGTTTCGTTCTTTCCCCGCTGTCCTTCCCGAAAATCGTTGCTACGATGTCCCTCGCTGAATATGAATTGGAACGTCAGCAGGTTATCGGCCAGATTTACAGCGTAAATCACGAACTCGTACCGGAAGGCGCTGCTAAGTGGGCTACTTGGGCTCTTGAAGATCGTCTGAAGAGCGATGAATTCAATCCGGCCCTCTACGCTAAGAACAACCGTCGCGGCGAAGATGCTGTTAATACTTCTCCGTTTAACAGCGAAGGTAAGCCTTACGGCTATCCGTACGACAAAAATTATCTCAATAACGATCTGCACATGTTGGCTTCCACGGCTCGTCTCGACACGTTCGATCCGCGCATGAATCCGGAATATCAGTACAGTGATCTGGGTATCCCGGGTCTGACCGATGGTTACAACGCCGTTAAGACGCAGAAGCCTGATTTCAAAGCTGGTACGATCCATTATGCCGGCGGCAAGGACTACATTGACATGTTCTTCAAGAATTTGGATGTTAACGTAGAAGACCTGCAGATCTCCATCAATGGCGAAGCTAAGGCTAACTGTGTTGAAGGTGCTAAGCTGTGCGACGGTGCATTCGTAGTTAAGTACGCTAACGCTGAACAGGGTTATATCGTTATCGCCGTAGCCGACAAGGATAAGGCTGACGAACTGCTGAAGGACAAAGCTGAAGGCGTAGACGTAGTTCTGAGCTACGCTAAGCGTGGCATGGCTGGCGTTCCGACCTTCATGGATTGGGACGGCTGCATCGGTTCCGTTAAGATTCTGCTCACGAAATAAGATAGTGAAGAGGCTCCCCTCCCTAGAATGGGAGGGAAAGCCCTTACCATAAAGGGAGGACACTAAATGTCTATTAGTTTACAGGAAACCTTGGCCAATATTCAGAAGCTCCGCGAAGAAGCTAAGAAGCAGGCCGTGGCTTTTGAAGAAGGCAAAACGAAAGAAAAACCGTCTGTTGACGTCAAGACTTTTGACCTCATGGAAAAGATGGTTCTGAATATCAACGGTAACTTTGATAAGGGTCGTTCGACCATTCAGGAAGGCCTGATGTCTACGGACGTTATCCAGCTCATTCCGAAAGTTATCGAAGGCCAGCTGCGTGAAGCTGCTGAACCTGAATATCTGGCTACCCGCTTCATGAGCGTTGTTCATGTTGACGGCGGTTCCAGTGTAACGTACGTCGTTCCCGTAATCGGCGAACTCCATGCAGGAGAAGTCGGCGAGGGCGGCCGTTACAATGAAGACTACATCGATGTTAACACGATCGAAAACGGTGGTTTGGAGATCCGTGTTAAGAAGATCGGTCTGAAGGTAAAAATCTCCGAAGAAACCATTTCTGACGCCAGCTGGGATATCTACGGCATCAACGTTCGTAAGATGGGCCGCGCTATGGCACGCTACAAGGAAGAATGGTGCTTTAACAGCTTCTCTACGCATGGCTGGACGGTATTTGATAACTCTCGCCGTCAGCAGCAGAAGGAACTGGGCACGACCGGCCGCGATGAAAATGGCAACTTCAATGATACGTTCAGCGTAGAAGATTTCCTTGATTTGGTACTCGCTCTGATGGGCAATGACCAGACTCCGACGGATATCATCATGCACCCGCTGACTTGGGTAATCTTCGCTCGTAACTCCATGATCGGCAACGGTCTGTCTTATGGCGCATTTGGCGGCAACCAGGTTCATCCTTGGGGTGCTACGCAGGGTACGCCGGGCTTCGCTGGTCTTTCCGCTGAACAGGGCCCGCAGAAGCTTATCATGAATCCTGGCCAGGTACAGGGTCGTCTGCCTGTTCCTCTCACGGTTAACTTCTCCCCGTTCGTCAAGTTCGACAAGCAGAACAAGCGCTTCGATATGTACTGCATCGACCGCAACAACGTCGGCGTTATCGCTGAACGTGAAGGCCTGCAGACGGACAACTGGGTTGATCCGGAACGCGACCTGCGGATGCTCAAGGTTAAGGAACGCTACGGCGTTGGTATCCTCGACAATGGTCGCGGTATCACGGTTGCAAAGAATATCGCTGTTGCTCCGACCTATCCGGTTCCGCCGAAGGTTACGATTGACACGAATCTTGCTGCTGGCACTGTAAACCCCTGATAGTAAGCAGATAAGCAGGAGGCGGCTTTCATAGTCGCCTCCATTTTTATTGTAAGGAGAATAAATTCATGAGAGAAGTTATTGCAACGATTAAACTGGCCGCAGGCCGCGTAGGTTTTTACGATGAACTTTCCCGTATTCATTTGACGCTCGGTGCTCCGACGGCTCATGTATATAGCGGCACCAACTGCGCTCGTCTGCGTCGTGCTGTACGCGATGGCGTAATTCGTTTGGTTGACGGTACGCTCGGCGGTGAAATTCCTCCGTTTAAAATCGTCAAGGTTGGCGATAAGCTGAAACTGGCTTCCAATGTTCAGGAAGAAATCAAACCGGTATTCAAAGAAGCTGTTAAGCTCGAAGAAGCCGTAGCTCCCGTAGAAAACGTAAAAGTTGAAGACGGCGGCGACGTAAAAGATGCTAAGCCCGAAGAGATCAAAACGGAAGAAGTAAAAGCTGAAGAACCCGCAGAAGAAGTCGAGGAAGAAGCTCCCGCAGAAGAGGAAAAACCCAAAAAAGCCGGTAAAAAGGGTGGCCGCAAGAAAGCTGCCGACAAAGAATAAGGAGTAACCCATGGAGCACAGAATACAGGTATTGTCCGTAAAGACGAATCTAAAAGACAAAACAATTATACTTAAGTGCTCTTCGGATATCGATGAAGATACGGTAACGCCAGACAGTGTATGTCTGGCACTTCCGTCTTCAGCCAAAATGATTCCTATCACACTCAGTTGTGATAGGAGATTAATCATTATATCCGTCATACCCGAGATACAAGTAGGCGCAGATTATCGCTTGACTACCACTACCGATATCGAAGATGTCGTCGGCGATAAACTTGAACCCTTAAAAGCTCTTAAGGTAGTATTCGAAAGCGCCGTAACTACCTCGGTTAAAATAATCAGCCCCATTACGTTCGAAGCTATCGAACAGGGGCAGGAAGTTAATATTGTTTGGCAAGAAGAAGGTAAACCTGAAGATTTCTGCTATAAGTACGAACTCCAAGTGGCTACCGATAGCGGTTTCTTTGATATCGTGCTTCATAACATGATTGAATGCGAGCCGGCTACCCCACCGTCATTTTCTACCATATTGCCCGCTAAACAATATTATGTTCGTATTAGGGCTGTCAAAGATGATGATTACGGGCAGTGGTCTAAAGCAGTTACGTTTACGGTTCCTAAAGAGAAGCCTGCTCCGGTGCCTAATCCGCAGCCAGAACCAAAACCTCGTCCGGGTATTCCAGAAATAGTGGATTACACCAAGGACGATACTCCTGTAGTATTCGCGCCAGAAGAAGAAACGCCTTCAGAGGCAATTATAGCCACTTTGGTTTCCGATACTCGAGTTAATTGTGATGAACTCCCCCAAACCTTCGAATTTGTGTTTGACGGTGCAATAAATATTGACCAGGCAACTGTTACGATTAAACGGAGGGATTCATAATGGCAACAGAAAAACCGATTGTCGGAACAATCTCTCTTAGCGAAGACCAGACAACAGCTATCGTAACGCCAGATCAAAAACTCTTAGATAATTCCATCTATACCGTTACGATAAGTGGGCTTACGTCAGCCGATGGTACACCTATTCCCGACACTACGATTGAATATCGTACACCCTACTCTCCTCTCTACTGCTCAGTGGATTCACTGAAGCTTGCTATAGATACGTTTAGCATTAACGAGGAAGCTCTCTTGTCGTATATTCGACAGGCTTCAAGAGAAGCTGACTTCATAGCGGGCGGCACGGCAGACCCCACCGATTTTGCCGTACAACAGTTTGCCCGCACCAAAGCGATATATGATTGCTTATCCCGTTCTTTTATGGACAGAACTTATTCTGGCGGCGGTTCTAAATACAAATTAGATACGGCAGAATATGAAGACTCTCTTAACAGCGCTGCGTTTAAACAGCTTTTAGATAGATTGGGAAAAGAACTGCAGAAGTGGCAGGATGCTATCCGTGGCTACTTCAACGAAGGCCGCGCCAAACCGAAAGCTACTCGTGTCGGGCTTAAGAGCGCTCAGAATGCTGAAATCGCTTATACCAATCTCGATACGATTATTCAAGACGTTACGCGTAATTCGCCGCAATGGAGTTGATAAGACATGGCTGAATGGTTCGATAAAAATATTTACAAGCCGATTGACCTCTTTAGTCATCCCGTATGGTTTATCATCCGAGATGAAGAGGTTGAATGCACTTGCGTTGACCCAGTATCCAAACAAGCAGACAAACACTGCAAGAGCTGCTTAGGCACCGGACGAAAAATCACGTTGGCGCGCGTAAATGCATCTCATCAAAATAGCACCATCTCTATGCGTGGTCCCGGCCTTGGATTCGGCGAAATCAATATTGGCCCCGTTTACTATACTCATAGCAAGACCAATATTAAAGAGGGTGACCTGATTAACGACGGAGAAAGCCTCGATATCGTAAAGGACGTATATTACGAGCATAGCGATGAGCAAAAGACAGTTTTCTGGCGCATTGAGTGCGCACCATATAAATTTAGTCGTCAAGTAGTCTTAAATAATCTCGCCGAAGTTCTACGAGAGGCGGGATTTGATGGCTAATAAGCTAATCGTTAATAAACATACCAATATGCTGATTATTGGCAAGGCCGCTACCAATTATGGCCGCGGAGAAGTAGTTTACGCCGAAGATCCCGATGAAGTTTTGGCTAAATATGGTGAATCAGACCTTGCTATGGCTTTTCAGGACGCCAAGTTTCTTGGCGCCCCTGCCGTATTTCTGATGAATCTCCAAAAAGATCAGGACTATTTCGATGCCTTAGAAGTTATTAAGCAAAATGACTTCGCTTACGTCGTATTCACTACCCTAACTCTGTCCGATTCCTTTCAAGATATCAGTCACGGTGGCGAAATACATTCGTTTTTCGCCTATATTATGGGCTATATCGGGCGACAGCATGACTCAACTTTCATCGTCACGGACAAACATGCCTCTCTTTACGAGGATATCGACGCTTTCTTGAACGATATGCGTGCCGTGCAGTCGACATTTTTGAATAGATGCTCGGAGAGAGCCAATTTAGAGAACCTTATCTTCGTGGCTAACAACTTAGAGAATTATAAAATGGCTTCTGTTCCGCTCGCCGCGGCGCTTTGTACCGGCGATTTGAACGAATATCCCATTTCTTACGACTTTGGTAAGGCAATTTTCCGCATTGACCCCTGGGATGCCCCTGGAGACATGGTATATTTCCGCTCAGATCCGGCTAGAGAGACTACGATAGAGAATCTCGTGAACATGTCGCAGGAATTGGCCCCGGAAAAAGTGGTGTTTATTGACCGCATCTTGAAATTCTTGCATAGAGAGATGGATTTTTCCCAATTTCGCGGCAGAAATTACTCCTCTTACCAGAAGCTGCTGTTCAATCAGGCTTTGGTTAAGTACTTAGACAGCATAAAAGGTTACGTTATAGTAGACTATACCATTAATAGCTTAGATGCGTACCGAGATGTTCCCGGCGCAGTAGTTTTGGTAGCTAGAATATCTGTTCAGCCCGTAAACTGTCTAGAACGATGCTCTCTTAACGTGGAGGTTGAACTCTAAATGATTAACGACAAGAACTTAGACAATGGTTTAGCAGAGTTCTTAGGGCAAAAAAGAGCTCTTAACGATAATGTGGTAGATTCCATACCTTTTCGTACGCCGGAACGCCTTACGTCAGAGGCAAATGCCTCTATCGATGACTTCATTTTGATGTTATCTAAGGTCTGCAAAAAGGTAATGAAAAAGATGAACGTTGAGCTCAAGCCAGACGAAGGTGCACGCCCCAAAGTTGATCAGGCTGAGTCCATCGATCACCCCTATATTTTCTTTACTATTACGAATTGCCAACCAGTAAAAGAGTTAAAACCCCGTATCCGTCAGGATGCCGTAGATTTGGCTATTAAAGATGGGGAAGAAGAGCTCCTTCAACCCCGTGATATCTGGGGACAGCTGCTCCGCTACTCCATTCAGTTTAATATCTTCGCAGAGGGATATAACGAAGTTACTGAGGTAATGAAAATTTTTGAAGATATAATCTTCAGCTACACAGCTTATTTTAAGCGAGAAGGTGTCAAAGATATACGCTTCTTGCGCAGAATCACTGACTCCAATTTTGATCTCTATAGGCAAAAATGCTCAGTGCGAAGTCTCCAATACGACGTAGATATCGAAAAGCTATTTACGAGATTCGAGACTACGATTGGAGACATTACTGTTCGCTAATAAGCAAAAAATACAGGAGGAAAAATTTACATGAGCAATTTTTTGGAAAACGACATGAATCTGCCTGGCGTCATCACTCATGTAGAGGCTGATTACTCTTACGGCTTCGATAGCTCTCTTTTCGGAACTACCGACGCTGAAATTGTTATCGGCACGGCATTTGACGGCCCGACTGGTGTTCTTACCAAAGTTTTTTCCGTTGAACATGCCATCTACACGTTTGGCGATGCTTATGACAGCAAGAAACGTCAGGAAGCAACTCTTATCCCGGGCGTAAAAGATGCTTGGGATCGTGGATGCCGTACTATCTACTGCATGCGTATCGGCGGCAAAGATGTGTACAAAGATTTCAATTTCAAGGTTGATTCCAAGTACAAGCTCCGTCTCCGCAGCATGTTCCCCTCGAACGGCTGCAAGGAATGCTATGTTCTGTTCAGCGGTTCCGCTGGCGCAGAAACGCTCTCTTTCTACAAGCCGACCAATCGTGCTACGGTTAAGGAAAAGATGCGCGGCGTCGCTACGGGTAACAAAACCGTTATCAAGAACTCCATTAATCTGTATGGTCAGGGGCTGACCCGTAACGACCGTCTGGTAGACTTGATTAATAAGTTCAACGCTCATCCGTTCAACAACGTATTGCTAATGAGCATTATCGATGAAAACGGCAATGACGTAACGGGCTCTCCGGAAACTTACGAGCTTTCTATCGGTGCGCTTTACAAAGGTGCTTATTTCATTGGTCGCGAAAACACCGCTTCTACGGTTCCTGCCGTAACGAAGACGCGTTTCGTTTACGTGAATAATGAAGACCAGAAGCCCTATAGCAAATTCGAAGGCAAGTATTACCGCGAGCTCGTCAAGAATACGGACGTATCCGTAGCTTACCCGATTTTCGGCAGTAAAAAAGAACTGACCGCTGACTTCCAGAAGGCATCCGTTCTGATGGCCGAGGAGTGGGATTTCCTTGAAGTCGGCGAAGCTTCCGACAAACTCTTTATTCCCGATACGGTTGACTACGAAGAAACGCGTCTCAGCAAGTTCGACATCTACGAACGCCTCGGCTCCGGCTATGCTATTACGGCGCATGCTATTCGCCGCGTGAAGAAAGATAAGAACGGTAACGAAATCGAGCTTACGCCGCGCATTAAGGAATCCGCTATGGATGATCCGAACCACATCATGGCTATCGAAGACGGTATCTATTCCGTACTGGAAAGCTCCAACGCTAAGTATCGCGTACTCACCTGCGCGAATGCTGATGATAGCATCAATGGCAAGCTTCCGCGCGCCGATAAGTTCCGCGCAGCAGTAGCCAATGACACTGAAATCCTGAAAGGCGACGTTGTCGCTACGGCTGTAGTTGATCGCGACGATTTGAAGGCTCCGCGTGATTACGTAATCTCCTTCGAACGCCTGCCGGAAGATCTCGAAGCAATCGACATGACGAAGGTTGACGTAGATGACATCCGTAAGATTGTCGCTGAACGCAATCCGAACTTGGCTGCTACGGACTACGCTATCGGCACACTGGTCGTTAACAGCAACGGCAAGATCGAACGCGTTAACGGCGATAAGTTCGAAGAACTGGCTCCGGCTGTAGTAGATGGCATGAAGTTCGTGGTATTTGCTCAGGACGGTTCTGTATCCATCAAAGACGCTGACGCTACGGGCGCATTGATTCCGGTCGTTCCGACCAAGGATTATGTCCTGGCTGACGTAATGGACAGCGTATTCGTATTCGACGCCCTGACGGGTAAAAACCTCGGCGACCTGAATACGCTCGGCAGCGAAGACCTTGACAAACTCACGATTGCTGCTACCAACTTGGCTGGCATCACTAACCACGTAGTTATTCGCTCCAATATGTTCGACACCATGACGGTAGACGAACTCATTAACGACCTGAACAATCACGCCGTAATGGATCGCCTGTTCCGCCTGCAGTTGTCTGAGCAGGGCGCTCTTGAAAAAGATGACTTCGTTGATGAAGCTCAGTTTGCTTCTCAGGCATTCGCTCAGGAAGCAAAAGCTGCCGTATTGGATGAAAGCGGCAACGTTATCGAGGCTGCTATCGCCGCAGTTCCGGCCGAAGAAGTAGCCGTAGCTGACCGCGTACTTACGTACGATTACACGAAGTATATTCCGTTCCGTACGAACGATAACTTCCTCCGTCAGCTGGCTCAGCACTGCACGCAGACTGAATACCACACGGGCCCGACCCATGGTGTTATGGGCTGCAAGATTATGTCCAACGTTGGCCTGGCCGCAGTCGCTAACCGCGTATCCGATATTCTTTCCCGTGACTTCGACCTGTATGCGAAGAACGTTATCGGTCAGAATATCCATGACGCAAATGACCTCCCCTACCCGATCGGCAAGAACGTATCTCTCGTTCTCGGCCAGTACGTAGTAACGGTAGGTCAGAGCCATTACCGTTATATCAGCAACGGTGCCGCAGGTTATGCTGGTTATGTAACCACCCTGCCGCTGGATCAGAGCTCCACTGGTCAGCCGATTTCCCTCCCGGATCTCAGCTATCAGTTCACGAAGACTCAGCTCGGCAACCTGACCAAAGCTGGTATCGTAACGTTCCGCGATTCCTTTACGCGCGGCACGGTAGTAACCGATGGTATCACGATGGCTCCGGCAGATTCCATTTTCCGCCGCCTGTCCACTAGCCGTATCGTCGGTGGCGTTGAAGAACTGATTCGCGCCGCAGCTGAACCGTTCATCGGTAAAGAAAACCATCAGGCAAACCGCAACTCCTTGAATACGGCTATTAAGAGCGAACTTGATAAGATCATAGGCGTTCTTATTGAAAACTACGACTTCAAGATGAACACTGACCCGACTATCGCTAAGTTCTCTTACATCGAAATCTTCTACCAGATCGTTCCGATTTACGAGATCCGCGAAGTTCGCAATAGCATCAAGATGGTTGACGCTATCACGACGACCACCGTCGGTGCCTGATTCATATAAACCATTAGTTTTCCGGCGGATATAATTCCGCCGGAGAGCTATTAGTTATATCCACAAAGGAGTGTAAAAACATGTCCGTATCCTCGGAATATACAAAAACCTACACCTCTTTTAGCGGCTGCGATATCGTAGCAACTTTCGGCGATAAAGTCGTCGGGGAATTGCAGGCTATCACCTATGCCGTCAAAAGAGAGAAGGCCCCCATTTACACCATGGGTAGCCCGGAGCCGCGTTCCTTCTCTAGAGGCAAGCGGGGAGTGGCAGGCAGTCTGGTGTTCACGGTGTTCGATAGGGACGCACTTTTGGCCGCCCTGCAAGAACACGTTAAAAAGGAACAGACGTTCCACCGTATTGGTGGCGAAGAGCTCGAATACGAACGCATCTCCGTTGATGAATGGGATGCTAAGCTGACCGATATCGCTATGAACGGCGTTGAAACGGATTCCTCCGTATTCTCCGACGCTGCTTCTCAGCAGATTACAAAAAATATCAGCTCGGCTGCTACGCCGCGTTATGCTGATGAAATCCCGCCGTTCGATATCACCATTTCGTTCGCAAACGAATATGGCCAGAAGGCTTCCATTGTTCTGTACGCGGTTGAGATTCTGGATGAACAGTCCGGCTTCTCCATCGATAACGTTACGAGCGAGAAGGCTTGCTCCTTCGTAGCTCGCCGCGTTGAATACATGAAGCCGGTTGACCGTAACGGCTCCACTATCGAAAACGCCGGTTCTGTCCCTATGTCCAACAGTAAGTAATTACTAATTACATATTCTACGGATGGTAATAGGAAGATGAGATTTGTTTCTCATCTTCCTATTTTTTATTTGAAAAGAGTTGAACAAACCCGATATGGCAAATAATGATAAATTGCAAGAAACGGAAGCGGCGCTCAGGGCTGCACAAATAGATTATACCAAGACCACGGCCAGCTGGATAGCACTCAAAGCCTCCGTGATTAAGAAAATACAAGCTCAATACGGCGCTGATGTTGCCATAACTAGCGAATTGTTGTGGCAAAATGGTTATGATGCGGCAGCATATAATATCATGTTAGCCCGTAAAACAAACGCCTTGCGAAAAGCAGGAAAAGATTACGCTAACGCTGGAGGAACTCCCACTCCGTTAAGTAGTGCTGAAAGCACCGCCTACTGGAAAGAAGCCGGTGATGCATACGGCGTTACTATAGAAGAAATGGCTAACGCCAACAATACCGATGTGGTTAGCGGCCCTCCTCCCAGCAATACGGGCAACCAAACAAAGCCGGAAGAAAATAAACCTCCTCAGGCTCCTCCCCAAGACCCCCTTTCGGAAGAAAAGCCTCAGGAGAAGCCTCAAGAAAATGCTCCTCAGGAAGAAAAACCTCAAGAAAAGCCTCAAGGGGAAAAACCTCAAGAGAATAAATCGGAGGACAAAAAAGAGGCACCCGTCAAACTCCCAGAAAACAATAAACAATCCCCCGCCAAGGTAAAAGCTCCGCCTAAAAATACTACTCCATCGTCCCCGAGCCTTCCATCTAAAGGAGAGCAAAAAATTGACTGGCAGAAGCCATCCAATATGACCATTTCTTCTCAGTATGTCAAAACATATACTTCATACTCAGGACATGACATGGTAGCCATCTTCGAAATTCCTCTCGAGAAAGGCAGTATTACACATGTTGTCGGCGAGCTTCAGACTATCTCCTACTCCATGTATAACGAAAAAATGCCCGTACGCGTATTAGGCGACATGAATATGAAGAGTGTAGTATTCGGTAACCGCACCATCGCCGGTTCCATGGTGTTTACCGTATTTGACCGGCACTGGGCCCATAAGATGATGGATGAGTATTTACGGCATGTTGGCAGTAACGCGCATATTCTCACGGATGAGTTGCCGCCCATTAATATTACTATTTCCATGTGCAATGAGTACGGCGACAAATCACGCCTAGCTATATATGGCGTCACCTTCGTCATGGAAGGTCAGACTATGAGTGTTCAGGATATGTATACGGAAAATACGTTCCAGTATATGGCTAAAGATTTGGATTATCTGACGGTAAACGTTGATTCCAATGGCGGCGCTAAGAGCGGAAGCCATGCCGCTGAAAAGCCGAAACATGACAACGATGACACGAAAGAGGAAGCGCCCGTTGATTTGCCCGCACAAGAAACGCCTAGCAAACAGGAAGTAACGGCCGACAAACCTGACTATAGTCAAGCGTTCATAATTAGCGAGGATGATTTAAAAAAAGGGCGGAATCATTGTCTGGCTATCATCGACAGCACGCTACAGAATTTAAGCAATACGTTATTGTCAGCGAAAGAAAACGGAGCCATTACGCAAGGGCAATACGTGGAGTGGTACGCTTCTCTCAAGAAAGCTTGGCAAAAAGGACGTCAAGACGTAGATAAATATTTTGAAAATCAATAAGAGGTGATACGCTTGCCAAAACAATCTTTATTTCCCGTGACAATTTCTAAGCAATTAAATACGGCAGTCTACGTAAAAGCCAATGGCAGGCATTATGGTTATAGTACACTTAATTATTCTCTCGTAGGAACGGATATTACGCATAGCATAGCCCTAGAAGGGGATGAAGTCGTCATAACGAATTTCCCGGAAGGCGCCGGCCGTTATAGCGTATGGTTGAGCGCGCCCGGAGGAGCACAGTCTCCCGCTATCGAATTTTATTATACGCGTGACAGCGATAAAGCAGTGTTCCAAAAAATACTATCCTACTTACACGATTGCGAAGACGAGAATTTCGTAAAGAATCTGGTCGGCAAAATTAATAACGCGCAAGTAAGCTATACACATCAGATACTTAAAGAGTTCTCTAAGATAAAGTCTCCGTCTGATTACGAGCTAATCAGTTTTTATCAGCTAATAAACGTAGCCGAACATTTTGAAAACACTATGATTATGGCGGCAAACCGTGGCTATCTAAGCAAAATGGTATGCCATTACGCTCCAGATTTTTCGATAACGCCTTCAGTTTCCATTACTCATATGAGCGTATTCATTTACGATGGAGACAAACCAAACTTTGTCTACGCACAAAAAATTGGTCCGGGAGATATTCATCCGTTCTTCATACCAGGCCATTTTTATCGAATGGATTTTTATAGCGGCCCGGAACTCGTAGTAAGCCTTTATCATTATCAGCTGAATGAGCTTGGTTTGGCATATCTCTGGGAACAAAGTAAGCATTCTGACGCAGCTATCGAAGTGGAAATGATGGATGACGCAGAACTTGCTCATACTGGAATAGAGCTCACCCACGAGGACAAACAGCGCATAATCGAAGAACGGGCCTCAATGCCGCGCAGTATTATGATTGATCGTCCGGAAGTTGTGGCCAGCGGACTAGACCCATCCGTGCTAGTTGTAACGATACCGGATTACGATATGCTCGCCGCTTCTACCGATGAGTATTACCTCTCTATAGTAGAAAACGATTTGGGTATCGACGCAAACTTTGATTTACGTTTCTTAATTAATTCCCCCGTTATGAAGATTGACACTAGGCAGTCTATGCTGGACGACGAAATTATCGTCTGCGTTAAAGACAGCCGAGGAACCGTAGTTTCTAAATTCGCTCGTTATTCTATTTCGGATGATGACGATTATGTCGAGGAATACTGCGAAAAACGGCATCAGGTCGAGCTCGCGGAATACTCTAAGCAGCTTCTCAACGGCTTTATCGAAGTTTTCGGCGCTGGTGAATCATATAACGTATTCGCCGATATTACGCTACCATTATGTACGGATTCTTCCAAAAATCCGCGGGACGTTTTCGATGAAATCATACTGGGTGTTATCAAGAATCAAAAGATTGCCGGAGATAGAGGCAACATACTATTCTTCGTGGAAGATAATTGGATGAAACTTGGTCTGTATGATTCCACCTTCTTCCCTGAACCGCCGGTGTTTTACTACGCAGAAAATCGCCTGACTTTCCCTAACAATCGCGCCAGCTACGTGCTATGCGTGGAACGTTACGATGCTTTTAACGACGTAGTTTCCCGCGAATATCTTTCCAGCGATAGCGATAGTGGCATAAGCACTAGGATAGATAACGCCGATTTCTGCTGCGTATACGCCGTTGACGTGGATAGCCACAAGTCTTCCGGCCGCGTATTTTTTAACAATCTCGGCGAACGTAGTTATTATCGTGACCAAATGGATATGGAGGTAATCATTTATCATGGCAGACATAACTAAATACATGGATAAAACGCCTCTGTACGTGCCATTCGTCACGGGGTATAAACGAACTAAGACGGCCAATGGGATAAAGGAACAGCCCAACGCCATTATGAAACGTTACTACTCTTCTATAGACGCTGAACTATATTTCGGCAATGAATACGTAGAAGATGTATGCGATATACAGTGGTCGCTCAACCAGCAAAATCTTCCTATCTTCGGATTTAACTCCTATACGGTGGACGAGATCCACGTAGGTTCGCGGCTGATATCAGGAACCTTCTCTATACGCTTTACCAGCCCTAACTATCTGTTCAAGATACTGGAAACGGCTGCTAAACAAAATGCATTTTATGGTCAGAGCTCTTACATCATCCCTACTCATGACCGTGTATTGGGAGAAGTGAGTGGAGCTTTGGACGACAGCGTGAGAGGCATAGTTGCGGGTACCAACACGAAGGAACTTTGGCCTCAAACTTTTGATATCGATATCGTATATGGTAAACCCGCGCGTGGATTAAGAGAAACTCACGTGGTCTTGGAAGGCGTACGCATTATAAACCTGGTTTCTGGCGCCAGTTCTTCTAATCCTACTCCTCTTACCGAAACGTATCAGTTCGTAGCCAAGGATATGAAGACGCTAGATGAAAGCGCCGTAAAAGAGGCGGAGAAATAACATACTAGCTGGTAATAGATATAGTATAAATTACAAAATGTAAAAGACAAAAGGAGAGAACTAACTCATGAAAATTGACAAAGAAGCAGTGTCTCAGGCACAGATTGATGAATGGAAAGCTGAATACGGTCATGTTTATAAGACGGCTAACGGCAATGACGCTATTATCTATCGCCCTATTCGCCGTAGTGAATATACTCAGCTGATGCTCGAAACGGATATCTCTGAAGAAGACGAAGAAGTAGTAGAAAAGCGTATCGAGCGTACGGATAATCGTCGTCTCGGTATTTGCCGCACGTCCGTTCTGTATCCTGAAAACATCGAGGAAATGCTGGAAGCTCAGGCCGGCCTTGCCAATCTGTTGGCGGAAGAGATTATGGCTCATTCCGGTTTCCTACCGTTACCGGAGTCTGAGGAGCTGTAATACATGGCTAATAAAATTCGCATTATGCGGGAAGCTGATGAGCCGAAAGCGCCGATAAACTTCACACAGATTTACGTAGATTTGTGTGAGAAGTATCGTAACGTATTCGGCATTGAGCTCGATGGTAACGTGTATTTCTATCGTGCCATTGGCCGCAGCGAATACCGCGAAATACTGCAGGACCCTCGCTTCGATGATTACAAGAAGGAAGAAATCATCTGCTCGCAGTGTCTGCTGTACCCTGACCCAGATACTATTGAGTGGGACGATATGCCTGCCGGTGTGCCAACGGAACTCGAAAAAGCTATTCTGAAAGAAAGCTTCCTGGATTCCGTTGAACATCGTAGAACGCTTCACGAGTATTATCGTGCCGAAATGTACGATATCGATAATCAGATTACCTGCATTATCAATGAAGCATTCCCTAATATCGACATCGAAGAGATTGAGCGCTGGGATGTCGAGAAGACGACGAAATATTTATCCCGCGCAGAATGGAAACTACATTCCCTTCGTGGAATTGAATTTGGCGTAGCAGGTGGAAACAATGAACACTATAGAACGGACGACGTGGGTATGGGGGATAGACCCCAAATACAAAAAGAAGAAAAAGCCCGGAAAAAGAAAAAAGACGACAGCGGAAAAACTATTCGGGGCGGTGAACGAGCATCTAAGCTCACCCCGGAGAAAATGAAGGAACGCGCAGAGTTCCTGAAGAAATTCCCGCAGTTCGCTAACGACAGTGTTATGGAGATGGGCGGTATCGACGGCCTTGCTCAGGATGACGTTGATGATCGTTCTCCGGCACTTCGTCCTGGCTGGTAAAAGAGAGGTTAGAAGATGACGCCAGAAGAAGCAGCAAGAAAGCAAAGACAGGAACAGGCTGAGCGAAACAAAGCCCGTGAAAATGAAGGTAAAGGCTTTTTTAGCTCAGTTAGTAAATTCATAACGGATAACGCCTATTATGGAGCGGCCGGTGCTGCCGGCACCGTTCTGGCGCATCGATCTGGCCTCAGCCCTGCTATTTCGCGGGGCTTAAATTTTAGTGCCCGTTTCGCTTCTCGTTTAGGCAAGAGCACGGTATTTAAACGTGATTTCGGCGATTGGACGATAAGCGATATTCGCCGCCTTAAAAGCGATGGCAAGAGTGCGTGGGAAGAATCTTGGGAGAAAGCCAAGACTGCTCCGTTGCACTTAGATCCGTATGACCAGCGCAATTTATTCGGCCTAATGAGCGAACTTCGTCAGGCTAACGCTTCCGGATTTAAGAGCATGGCTCAAGCGAGCTGGCGACAGGATATATTGAATCACTCCATAAACCAGTTTACAAAGCATTTTGGGGCACAGTATTCGGAAAACCAAATAGCCAAGCGCTATGAATTCATGCAGAAGATTGTATCCAATGTCCGTAACAGAAGAGATGTCAGAAAAGCCAGGAAAGAGCTTGGCCTCCTGGAAGATAAAAATATCGATACAATGCTTCGCTATATGCGTTATGTTGACAACAAGCAAGCGCGTAAAAAATATGTTGACGATTTCAGCCAGAAGCTCGCCGAACAGGTTAACGAATCTGCATATAACCTCGACCGAATGGAAAAACGCTTCGGTACCGTTAGAAATCTAAGCATAAAGGATAGGGTTACCGGTGGCCGCGGCGTAAGCAACCGTGAAATTCTGGCTAATAAAGATAAAACTTCTGTCAACCATTACCAGGTAAATGGCGAAAATCGAGGCACGAACTACAGCCCGCTTGACGATATCGAAGATGCTCGCCTGTACTTCGAAGAACTGGATAAGCAGGCGGGGTTAAATAAGAACGCCAAGAAGGGCACCAAAGCTTACGACCGCTACATGAAAGAGTCTAAGGAGCAGAGATTCCTGGATTTAACGCCTGACGCTGACGTGCTGCGCATGGATGCGAGAGGCAACATGTATAGCCTCCACGATAGTCGTAAGTTTATGGATGAACTGGTATCCAGTTTCGCGAATACGCTTCCCGGCAAAATCTTTAAGATGCGCGAGGCATCTCTCGACCGCGTAATGCCCAATATTCATTTTGCGGCGAAAGGTTCTATAGATCCTGGCCTCGCGGCATTATCTAACGCCGCCGATAATAGAAAGACTAACGTAATTGACAGCAATATGCTCTACGTTATGGGCGACTGGTATAGAGTCGGCGACGATAAGATCGAACTCGCCAAAGAAATGCAGGGTATCGAGACAGAATTCGTTTCCGGCAGATTCGGCCCACGCAAGCATATGCATCAGCAAATGTCCGGCAACGTACGCTACAAAAAAGGTGGCAACTGGTTTACTAGTTTTTTTGATATAGGACAAGGACGCGATGAATTCAGCGGCTTTAAATTCGCTGAAAAATACAATGCCTGGGCTAATAAGGGGAGCAATCTGGATTATTTCCCCACGGCTGCCCGCGATATGCTCAATCCTACTATAGAAGACGCCGACATTCTTGGACTTCAAAAATATGATAAAAAACTGGTTTCTGATGAATGGCTTGATAGCTATCACGATCGCGTAGACGTTATCCGCGATAATCTTCGCAATCATACTTACGGCATTGATTCGTTAAGTGCTGAACGGCTCTTGGCTAACGAAGGTAAAACTCCTGCGCGCACCATGCTGGAGTATTTGGTCAAAGACGATTACGAATCTATGCTTGAGCTCCTTATGCAGAGCGGAGACGACACTTATGCCATCGGCGAATTGAATGATCTGGCCCGTAAGGCGCGTGGCAATATCCACAGTCTCAATTCCCATATCGTTCAGAAAGTAGCCAAAGAAAAATTAAATCTTTCTACCAGCGTCCTTGATTTACCCAATACCGAACCCGGCAATTATACGGAAGATGCAAAAGAGTACTTACGCAACTTGTTTAGTCGCGAAGCTTTCGCTCAGATGGCGCGCGATGGTTCTTCAAAACCTGATTATGCCAAAGCGTTGGACAAAATAAACGCGGCTGGGCTGGAAGACGCGGAACGCATAAACGCTCATCGATTGAATGATCTGACTTATCTTGAAGATGCGCTAAGAATGTCTGAAGAAAACTCTTTCACCAGAGAAGATGAATGGAAAGCGTTAAGATCTGTCAGCAGCGCATTATCCAGCAGCAACGAACAAATGGATAAGCAATTTCAGGAAGACCTGGCTAATATGGCCGCCGAAAATGAACATCTCTTCGACACGCCATATATGCAGGCAGATGAGATAGCTAATCCGCTGCCGTATAACCAGTTCGTTACTCAACGTAAAACGGTACATGTAACAGACCTTCTTACCAGCGTAACCGAAGGCCGTTTCATGGATACGGCTAAGCAGTTCGGAAAACAGTTTACTGCCGGCCGCGGCAATATGGGTGATGTTACCAACGCTACGTACGTTCCATATTTCTTCTTATCCCGTTTGTCCGACGAAATGAATAAAGTTGGATTAGGTTTCTCCAAGGATAACATGGGCAGTGCTACGGATATGCTCACGGCGATGTTTACCAAACGCATTCTCCCCGTGGCCGTAGGAGCTACTTATCTTGAATGGATGGATGATACATCCGAAGAGATAACGGGTATGTCCATGTCTGGAGCTATGGCTCAAGGCGTAGCGGAATTCGATATTGCCGGCCGCAAAGTTTTGGATACCATCGGTTTAACCGATTGGCTCAAAGGCGAAAAGGCTATTAACCCTATAATGCAATACTGGGGCGATCACGATGACTTCATGAACGCCGATGAACGGCGTGAATGGTATCAGAAAGGATACACTCCCGTACGCAAAGGTGCATGGTGGACATTCGGCGGCGTAAACGAAGCCCGCGGCGCAGAGATATCCTATTGGGAGCCTACGTTTGCTCGTCGTATCCAATCCGATTGGAAAGACAAGGCTCTTTACGATGGCTACTGGGATAAATGGTCGCACAGCCTTTTGCCGACGCCTACCAATCCATTTTCTCCCATAGCCGGAATATTAGATCCGTATTGGTTAGAAGAGAAGCATAAAGAGGACAGACCTTATGAGCTGACCGGTCATATGTTTGCCGACGGTACTCCATGGGGCGCGGTATTAAATCCTACTATAGGCGAATTAATCAAACCTCAAAAAAGTCTCAACACTTTCCTTGGGTTCGACTATCGCAATATTAACGGCGTAGACCCTAAAGCATTGCTGTATGGTATCACGCAGAACATTAAGCAGAAAGCTCGCGATATAGGCCACCGTAACTATATTCAGGTAAACGGCATGGATTTTGATCCCGTAACCCTGGATATGTTTGACGCACCGACATCAGATACCAGCATCGCTTCGTTCCAATTTAAGAGTGGACAGTACGGCGACGTTGACCCTGGCGTATACGGCGTATATCCATTAGATAAGATGCCGACTGGCGGTGGTGGGCTAGGTAAAGGAGTTAAGACCGAAAAGGTTCTCGATGATATCGGCTCTACCCATATAGGTTTCTTCGAAGCGATAGATTACAAACTCTTCGGTGGTCCTCCTCCGAAACAGGGGTCGGTCATCGCAACGGATGACAAAGGCAATGGTACCGTCATAACCACGCAAAAACAGCATGTAAAGATTTCTGCGGAAGATAAGCTTTTGTATAACGAGCTGGTCGGAGAGACTTTGTACGATGAGTTAACGGATATGCTGCCGCGCAACGACGTAGTTGACGGGCTCGTCCATGGCAATATGTTGGAAGATGTCGCAAGAGGCATTGATCCAATGCATAGCACACATGCGTGGGGAGAACTCTCCGCTCTTGCTTCTAAAGTAAATCCCAGAAGAATGCTCGCTTCCGTAACTGCTTCCCGTAAAGCTGAGTCAGGTAAAACCGTTTCGCCTTACGGAGTAGATGAAGACGAGACGATGATTCACGGCGACAAGCTGAAGTCTTATCGCCCGTCTCAAGCAATGGATTTCTTGAGTGACCCGGATGCCGTAACTCAGCTGATAAACCAGACTAAAGGTGCGGGCGTAGTAGAAAATGCCGCCGTATCCTGGCGTTTGATTTCAGGTATCTACGGTTACGCTCTCGGTGCCGCTACCGGATTCGGCGTCGATGATATGGAGCGTATCGCTACGGGGCAGGATATGACTTCGTTCTCCCGTACCTTCTGGGATGAAAATCTCGGTGGTTTGGGCGGCGCAGCAGCAGAAATAGCTCGTCGTTTCGTTCCCGATTATCGCCGTGGGCCAAGAAATAATCCACTTATGAATACCATGCCTGATTGGCTCCCTGAACGTTTCAGATTCGGCGATCCCTTCACGCAAATTCAAAAAGGCGAAATGCGTCTCCCGGGTAAAGGATATGAATCACTTAATGAGTTGCATCCTGACCAGTACGGCGAATACGGCGCTTTTGACCGTATGAAAATACTGGCTGATATCGCGCCGTTTTCTCCCGAATATCGTCTATGGCGCGACATAGCCAAAAAGACCATTACTGACCCGGCACTTATCGACGAGATGGACGAGATTCGTGACCGAGTAAATCAGCAAGGTAAAAAACATGATTTCTACGATTATAAGGTAGTAGGTAAAGGGCTGGAATACCAACAGGTAGTCGTATCAGAAGTCATGGGGTACGGCAAGTTCCGTTCGGGCAACCGCATATTCAAGATAGCCGGCGCTCACTTAAAAGCCAATGCACAGGAAAGCGCGCAAGAAGTCTTGAATCGTTATATTCACGTAGGCGAAACTGTAACGGTAGCGGTAGACGAAGATGAGTACGCTCGTAAAAACAAAGATGCTCAAGGCACGTTAAATGCCGCCGTATTCGCTGACGGTATGAATATCGGCCAAGAAATGATTAAGAATGGCGATGCGTCTATACGTAAAGGTGATACGTCGGCGGCGGCAACGTTGGCTAATTACGGCCCCGTGCAGAAGATGGTAGCATGGGGTTCAGAGTATATCGCCCATATGGATATCCCATGGCTTTCCGACCAGTTCTTACGAGTACGTTCTCCTCTTGAGTCGTATGATGCAGAGCAGGTATACGGTACGCCATATCAGTCATGGGAACATCCTATTAATTCCATCCTGATGCCCGCTTTAGAACGTGCAGCACATGACCGCAGCGCTTTTACTGGCATGCTCGGCAATGTTTATCGTTTTACCCGCGATTTTGAAGGTGCTTCTCCGTGGATGAAGCATGCCGGCGCATACGCGTTTATCTTTGGCGATCGCGGCGCTTTCATCGGTAACGTTCTCGGTAATGCCATGGGGCTGGATGAAAGAACCCGTATGAATTGGTCGCGCTACGGCAGTACCGCGATGACTTTAGCTCATGCCGCAACCGGCGGTAACAGCTATGTCGATGAAGCGTTGTCTATGGCCAATATCGGGCAGGAAGTAGGGCGTTTCTTCGAAAAGAACGGCAAGACCCGTGCGATATACGGCGCTATTGGCGCGGCGGCTGGTATGCTCTACCACGGAAAGAAAAACCCTAACGGTGACTGGATTCCTGAACGCACTAAAGAAAAATGGGAGATGCAAGATTACTTCGATAGACTAACCTATCTGAAGTACGAAGGATTATTCCATGCCGCCGCTGAAAAAGCCAAGGAAGAAGAAGACGTCGATCTCGAAGACGTCATAGAGCTTCAGCAAGAGAAAGCGGAGAAGAACCAGAAGGCTCTTAGCAAGTACAAGAGCATGAAGAAGAAACTTCAACAGAATTCCCGTCCAAGCACTCAGCGCGACGAGCTGATGAAGAAGCTCAATGCTAAGATAGCCGATCTCGAAGGAGACACTATGATTCTTCCGGGCGGCGAATGGACGCGCACCGCGCTTCTTTATAAGAAAGCGGCTGACGCAACCATGTATGCTTTGGACGAGAATTCTTCATGGTCACAAATAGTTACCGCCCTTCCGACGAATGATCGTGAATACTTCATGGAATTTGTTAAAGAAGTCAATCCAGATAAACGTAACGTTATTCTCAATAAGGTTTCACCGTTCCTACGTAAAGCTCTGCAGCTTGCCTGGGGACAGACGGTGGACGAGCAGGAAGATAATGAAACATTTTTCGCTAAGCATGAACTGCCCGTAGCCAACTGGGCAGGATGGGCTCCTCAGTATGATTTGAATAATATTGAGGTTAAGACCATCGAAAACGAAGCGATGAATCTTTCGGACTTTGGCTACTACGATTCTCAAGTCAGAGATGAAAAAGTAATCAACGCTCCTACGGTAAACTTCCGAGGTGGCGGCCGTGACCATAATGAAGCCGCCGTAAAAAACTACATGGAAGATGTGCTCAAGGGCGCCGGACTTAAAGGTGTCGACATTTCCGTGGAAGCCGGACCTACCGGCGGCGGTACTACCATATGGGCCGCTGTTAAACAGATGATGGGTATGCGTCACGAACAGAAGATGGTCGAAAACTCTCTATCTATGCAGAGCTCTTATTAACCCTGGAATAATCCAGGGTTTTTCTTTGCCCGTTATCGGTAATCTATATTTAGAAAAGACGTTTTTGAAAAAGTATCGTGCTGATACTTTTTGTATAGAGAGGGGATATTTTCATGGCATTTTTCAGCGACAACGCAAGACGGCAGGCTCGTATGCAGGCTGAATTAAATAAATTTACTAATTCGGAATCGTTCCAAAAAAAGATGGACGAGCGAAAACATGCTAGACAACACATCGAAAGAGATCTTTTTCACGAACAACAAGAAAGCTTAAAATTTTTTAAGGATATAGGCGACGAAGCCGATGCCGATATCATCAAAGACTTAGACAATAGTGTCTGGCTATACAATCAAGATCGGAATTGGTGGAGAGAAAAACACAGTGGCGAGTTGGAGCGAATGCGGAAAAAACTTGCTCTGCAAGAAAACCATAGTATAGCTCCTTTCTTGGCGTATCGTATAGCTGACTTAGCTCAACCGCAAGGCGCTACTATAGTGGTTCCACACGCAGCCGTCAGGAAGTTCAGTGAATTTCCTAAAATTGACGAGCAGTTAGTTAAATTGTATTCGGGTCTTAATGTGCGTACTTTTTCCAAAGCTTTTACTTACGGGAAAAGTCGAAAGACCACGGGATACGATTTTATCTATCAAAAAACTACCCCCTATACTAAAGGCGCTCCACACGAATCAGTAAAAGCCGTCGAAAACATCGTCGCCCAAAAAGGGCGCGCCGTAGCATTCGACTTGGAAACCTTCGGTCGTCACGGTGATAAGTTATACGATAAGATGCAGCGTATTACCGAGTTTTCTTTCTCTGATGGCTTCGGCGATTTTAAGACGGGCGACTTCAATATTAAGAAAACTTACGGTTCTATTATTGGTTTGTCCGGCAAAGAGCATAAGAATATGCTTAACCTCATCGACCGTTTTTCTCGTGGCGAAAAGATGGCAGAAGGTGAACTTGTAACCCTTAACCGTCTCGCTTTGCATGGCGCTAAATATACGCACGTGAACTGGGATGAAGCCAAAGACGGTGTAGTTAGATTTTCTTCTTTCTCCGAGCAGAAGGATATAACTGGCGCGAACGGCACGATAGAAGAAATGATTAAGGGCGCTAATCTTCTCCGTGAAGTCGGCGAGTACCAAGAAAAGACCCGCGTAGGCAACGAAATGTTCGGATGGGAAAAAGAGCTTGCCTCGGCCATCCGTAACATTTATGCCAATAACCTTACGGCAGTAAGCTATAATGGCAATCGCTTCGATATTCCTCAGCTCGATTATCTCCTGCATAATAAGGATTTAACTACTGAAGCATTCCGTAAGGAAATGAGTAGCATTCTTGGCGGCGACCATCTGCATTTTAATAACGCTCTCGACGCAATGGTTCTTCCTAAAGAACACATGGGTGACCCGTATACGTTCTGGAGCAATTACATGGGCGACAAGGACAAGACGGATTCGCTCATGAAGTGGATGAAAACGCAGAAAGAGACTCCTAAAACTCAGCAGACAATCCTGGCGGCGACGGCTATTAAAAAAGGTCTTTCGCCGGAAGCTATCCATAGCGGTCAAACCCATATCGCTGAAGCTGATGCCATCGACCTTATGCGCGTAGTATTCGGCAGCGGATTCTATGACCCTAACTCCTCTAATTCGTTTATCACTAAAAAAGCTACCAAAAACGCCGTTAAATTAAAGGGCAACAGTACGCAGCTTTTCTTCGCTAATAATTCTACCTGGGATCCGCATAAGCATGGCGTAATGTCTTTCGCTTTCGACAAAGACACTAACCAGTGGTGGTCTTCTGACGGCGTAGCTATCGGCGAAAAAGGAGGCGCACGGGCACTTTATCAGGCGCCCGGTATACATCGCCGCGGATTATACGAGCTTTCAGGTATTTCCAAGATAGAATCTGATTCCCCGCTAATGCCTATACTTTCCAATCATGAAAATATGGCTGGCGGAGACTTGTTTGCTATGCGCTGGACTACGCACACCAAATCTAAGTTGGCTTCGGCACACCGAGACATCGTTCTGGTCGGCAAGTATCAGGATCTTATGGATACCGTTAATAACTTATTCACCTTAGCGGGTGCTAAAAAAACGGGGAACGACAAAGAATTCTTAATGGAAAATGTTCCCCAAGAATATCGGGACATGCTTAGCACGGTGGTTATAGACGCTGAGGGCAACCGTAAATACAAGACAGCTTCTCTCAAAGATTTAGAGGAAATATCTGATAGAGCGTTTAATGATGCTGCCGGGCGCAAAGCTCGTGATAAAATTGCCAGTCGTGACGAAAGGCTCATGCAGTATGTCGACGACATGGATAAATATGTTAATGAAAAGCTGAAGGAAAAAGGGCTTTTAAAAAATCAGGCGGACGAAAGCACCATTGAAGATCTTCGCCAAGAATTTCGTGATAAGGTTAAAGCTAAGACGAAAGAGATAGAAGAGAAGCAACTTTCTGGGGTAGAAGTTAAATTCAATGAATATGACGGTTCTCTTCAGGACTACTTTGGCTATATCGACAAAGAGACGGGACAACGTAAGGCTTATGCCGACACGATGGAGAATATGGCGTCGCTCGAAAAATGGGCGCGCGCAAACAAGGGGTTAATCAAAGCCTCTTTAACAGCCGTGCGTGACCATTATGGCAAAGACATATCCTTAAGTGATGACAGAGCTCAATTCTTTTATCACGAAATTCGGGATATGTTTGAAGAAGCCGCTATAGAAAAAGTCGGCAAGGCCGGCGCAGGTTATCAAGTCCTTCCCCGCGTTGCCAGCGAACTGAATAAGTTCCAAGTGGATATCGAAGGATTCTACGGGGTTAAATCTTTGTCCGGAAGCACTATGGCTTCAATCGATATCAACGCTGATTACGGCGTAGTCAAATCTTTGATGCGGCAAATGGGACGTTCCGCTAACGAAATAGAGCACGCTCAAGAAGATGAAAAACTTACTCTCTTGGCTAACTTTCAACAGCGTCTCTTGGATCAAGGGATTATAAAACTGGATGACATCGCCGATGGTCGCGGGCAAGAATATCTCGTCGATATTGAAAACGACACTGCTGCTATCGCCGGCGGCAAGATCACTCATTTAATGCGTGAAAGAAGAAAACGTAATGTATGGGCTGGCATATTGTCTACCACCGAGCAGTTCGATATTATCGACAACTTGGTTAACGGCGGTTTGACGGACGATGAGATTCTCGCCGTTAGTTCCAAAGCTACCGGCATCGATTTTCAGGTTGCTACTAGTTTCAAGCCTGTTGCTGAAAACGGTAAACCTGTTTGGAAAAAAGAGTCCAAGGAAGGGCAGGATTTTCTAGCTTGGGCCAAGGGCGTCGCTTCTGACATTAATAAAAACATAGTTTTCAATAACGGCTTCGATGTATCGCAAGGAACCGAAAAAGAAGAGCAGGAGTTTATCCAGAAGCTGGTAGACACCGCTGGTTATAGTGAGAGAGACGCGCGTAAGATTTACAAGATGCAGCGTGCCCGCTACGGCGCCAGCCAAGAAATGCTTGAACAGATTATTGGCGGCATTTATTCTCACGGCGGCGCTATAGGCTATAACAAAGATTATGGCCAGTTCTGGGTCTATAATACGGCGCAGGATGTAAGGGCTAATAACTACACCGTAATCGGTCTTGACCGCAACGTATTTTCCAACGGTACTTTTAAGCGCCGCCTGGCTAACGGACAAGAGTTCGGCGACGAAGTAGGCCTCTATTATTCTTCCAAGCACAACGCTTTAATTTATACCACGGAAGAAGGTCGTCTCGCTAGAGATGGCGAGAACCTAATGAACTTCATGTTCAACCGCGGAAGGGAAAACGGTAATCTTGCCGAAGAAGTATCAGGCATTTTCGGAATGCGAAGCGCGAGATATCGGCAGCACTCAGCTGATTATTTTGGCGACCGCCAAGACCGTAATCTCGCTAACGTTATTAATATAGACGAAACTTTACATACGATAGGGCAAAAAGACCGCAAAGAGATAATACAAAAACTTCGCGACGAAGGTACGCAGGCTGCCGATATCATGATTGAGCACTTGGAGAAAATCGGCGATGAAGGTATTAAACACGCTAAAAGAGTCGATGAAATCAATTCGTTAAAGAATGCATCGAGTTCTCTCGCGGCAGCATATATGCGCACACTGCATATTTTGACTCCGTATATCGTCGATAGTATTGACTCTGGGCGCGCAGAATTTCTCGACCTCTTTGAAGGCGACACCACAGGCGCTTTTCAGGATATCCTGAGCCATGCCGGTGACACCCGTGGTCAGGTAAATATTCTATCCGACAGTTATCGCGGATTAATGTCCTATGACAAAGACCTTAACCATATTTCTACTAAGATGGATAGGGCCATCCCGTTCAATGTAGAACGCGCCGCAAAAATCATGGAAGGCCGTGGCGTACGTTTTGGAGCAGCATTCGAATCCATGCAGGAACACATGCATATGAATGCTATTTCCGAGAAGCTTGGCCATAACGTTGCCGACACCATGGTGGTCAATAAGCTCTCCGCTGATTCGGAAAGTATGCGCCGCTTAATGCGATATGCTGCCGATAAGCTGGGCGAGGACTCCTTCGAATATCGTCAGATGATGTCCATCTTTACGGATGAAGCATCGGGCGCCATTTCGGCCCGCGCCGCAGATGCCGGATTAACCTCCGAGCATTTTGAACAGCATGTTGCTTTCGGCAAAATTGCCCGCTCCGATATCGAAAATAGCCGTAATTTCGAAAAGCTATTGAAAGCTCAGGGCAAAATTACTTTTGACGCCGACGGTATGGCCCATTATGAATCGAACGCAGGCGTATACGTAGAATCTGGAGAAGAACTGTTTACTAAAGCTTCTAATAGCGCTACGTATAAAGACGAAACCGTAAGGGCTAAGCAGACAGGGCTTTTAAGGTCAGGCATCTTTAAAAACGGTCAAGAAATGACCGATGAGGCCGTAAGCGATTATATCAACCAGAATATTAACAAATCTCTTACGGGGGCTGAGCGCGAGCAGGCTGCCTGGGCGCTTTTCTCTAAGGAAAATTCGCCGTTCTCTCACGACTTCTACGTTAAAAGCCTGGATATAGATGGCCACACTAAGCTGACCGACTATAGCGAAAAACAGATGAGCCATGTCTTGATGAACGGGCTTGGCCAAGGTTCACAAGAAGTCGACAAGAAAATCGCTTCCACATTAAAAGAGCTGAACGCAGAAAAGCTTATCGGCCGGCAAATTCACGTCGACTTTATTCAAGAATTGTTTGATACCGGAACCGTAAAAGGTACGGGATTTGCCGCTTTCGTTCATGGTCTGACGCTCAGCAAAGCGATGGCGGAAAAAGACAAAGCCAAGCGTGAACGACTATTAGCTCTTAACGACGCCAAGATAGAAGAAATTATTAACAAGAATTTTGGCGGTGTGGCGAAGTTTGCTTCCGCTTTACTCGAAGAGCGTTACCGTACCAATACCGTTATGGACGAAGCTCTAAGAGATATAGGCATAAAAGAAGCTATTGACATGTTCGGTCATACGGCGGCCGGTCATAAAAAACATGGTGGCCCTTCCGCATTCGAAGCTACGTTTAACGGATTAATCGATCTTAAGGGTTTTTCCATAGAAGAAGCCAAGGACATCATGGAGAAAAACGGTGCCATGAAAGGCATCAAAATCCATGAAGATACTGACGGTAAAAAATGGGCAGAATTCGTAACTGACGACAGCCATCTTAGCACTAAAGGCTTAAACAAAGTTACGGAAAAATATTTTGGCGGCAAAGATGGCTGGCACGATTCCATGCACCAGCTTTCCACCAAATATGGCGACGTAATGTACGAAGTCGCCCGCACTCAGGTTAGAGTCCTGCCTAACTATAACTACGGTAAGTCTGGAGACAGATCCACTTTCAAAGCAGATGAACGTACTATTGATGCTTTGAAGAGCACCGTATATACGAAGGACTATATAGATAAATCTTCCACGGCTATATCCGATGCGTTCGGCGACACGGCCTTCTCAAGAGCTATCCAAGATTTTACCAAGTCTAAAAAAGATGGCGACTTGGCCTACCAGACTCTCGTCGATGACTTTATGAAAGACACTTTCGTTCACGAGGGGAAAGGCGTACAAGGGGCTGAGCATATTCTGAAAAACGGAGAAACTGCCCAAACCGCTGAAGAGGGCATGGCATGGCTCAAAGAGCAAGGGGTCGACAAAAAGACTGCGCAGAGAGCCATTAATGCTCTGAAGAAGTCCAACGTACAAGATGCTACCGCCAATAGAGTCTTAGACCTCATCGAAGCTAATAGTTCGACCAACGCGCATGAATATAATCGCAGTCATAAATACTCGTTGGAAGAAATGAACAACCTGGGCTTTACCAGCTTGTCTATCGACGACCTCCGTACCAACGCTCGCATCCATAAAACTGATGATAAATTCGCTGAATCATTGTATGGACAGGCCATTGTTCTTGACTTGCATTCCAACTCTTTAATAGATGGCCAGATATATACGTCGGATCGTGACCGCACCATTGCCTTGCCATTCTCCGCGCTGCAGCAGGAAGACAGCACCGGCGCGGCTCGTAAGAGTGAGCTGCAGCGCCAGGTAGCTCGCGTAACGCGCCTGCATGACCAGTACACGAGCGAGTATGAGAATCATCGCGGCGGCGGACAAGATATTAACGAGAAGCGGCGCAGTGAACTGATGCGTGAGACAGAGAAACTCCGTTCGATGGTTGCGCAGGAAGCTACCGATAAAAACGGCACGTTCAAACGGGCGTCCACTACGGTTATTTCGGATGGCACCATGTACGGCACGGCACAGGGGTTCCAGTTCCTCGGCGACGGATTAGATGGCGCTTTTGGCAATGCCAAATTCCTTGATTCCGGGAAATCATTCACTGAACTGGCCGACATCCGAAACGCCAAAGATGCTGTCTTAAAGGGTAGTGGTATGGATCTCGGCTTCTTATTTGCCAGCACGCAGCATAGAGACGCTATCTATTCCGACGAGATGTTCGAGCAGATGGCTGGCGGCGATAAAAAACTGGCTAAGCAGCTGAAAGAAAAGACTCTCGGCGTATTAGATAAAGAGGGTACTATCGCGGTAGATCAGCGTTATCCGTTGGTTTCTCGTGACCCGGTTCAAGCCGTCAATATGCACTTTAGCGATATTCTCGGTCGAGATGAATTCCGTACCAACTTAAAGACGTTCCGCCAGCAGAACGGTGACTATGACTCCGATAAGATCAACGCGATGATCCGTAAGAGTGAAGCCGAAATTACTTACGCTGATGGACGCACCGTACGTGCCCAAGTCGACTTCGCCGCGTATCGTGCTTTAAGCGCCATGGAAGGTACGAACGTTAAACTGCTCGATGATAACTTCATAGAAGCTAAGGCGGGCATGGTACGCAACGCGGTAGATATTACGCCGTATGGCCAGCCTCAGGAATCTCACTGGGGGAAAGACGGGAAACATATCGCCGATGATTCCTACGGTGTTAGCAACCTTACGGAATATACTTACGATGGTGACCGACTGGTTAACTTCGAAAAGAAATACACCGAGGAAGAAATAAAAACCAATAAAGCCCTGTTAGATCAGCTGAATGAAAATTATAAGACCAGCCACGCGGAAGACTTTGAAAAAATCTGGGATGCTGAGAAAGGAGCGGCCAAAGATGAAGCTCTTTATGTTCAGCGAATGGGTAACTTCGTAGCTCAAAACTACGGCAAAGAAGAAGCCGCCGCCTTTGATGAAGCCCTGCATTATCGTAAATGGCAGATGGGCATGGATGAACGTTTTACCGAAGCGGCTTCTAAGAAAGCAGCCGGTATTATGAATAAGAGCTTATTCGAATTCTCTCGTATAGCTCATTCTCAAGCTAAGCTTACGGGTAAAGAAAACGCCGAAGTTCTTATCGGTCTAATGGCTCTACAGGAAGGTGCTCTCACCGGTAAAAACGCCCGCGGCGAAACGGACTTAAAACGAGCTGAGGAACTGCAGAAGGTATGGGGCGATGCCGTAAAAGCAATGTATACGGGAGAAAACCGTGAAGAAGCGGCAAGTGCTCTTCAAACATTTGTAGGCGGCGTATTTAAGGACAGAGCTAAAAAGGAATTTGGCCCGCGTTCAGCCATGCTTGGCGACACCGATGAGCTTATCGAAAATACCACTAAGCTTTTTGGTGATATCGTGCGCAACACTACCATCGACCAGAAAGAACAAAAACTTTTAATGACGGGTATTTCTGCCTCAGGTTTAAAAGCCTCCGATCCACTCAATTATCGTTCCAGTCACTCGGTAGATAGTCAACTCGGCAAAACAGCTCAGGTATTAAATGATATGAATGCTGAAGCCGGAGTCAGCGGAGCTTTTAACGACTTGGATAACGCTACTTCAACGGCGATACATAAGAACGCTGAAGATGCGGCACAGCAGATGGCTGAAGCGGCCTCCAGGAACCGTAACGCTCGTTATCGACGCGCCGTAGTGCAAGATACGGCCGAAAGCGCCGGGAAATCTTTCGGACGCATGCTCGATATTGCGCCCATCGGCGGAGCCGGAGGAAAAGCTATAGCCGCGGCAATCGGGATAGCTGCCGGGCTCATGACTGCCGGCTACGCTTCCGGCCCCTCGGTAGAGCACGATGTTCCTACTCCGGCTCAGACTCAGGCGATGCAGATGTCTAATGACCAAGGGGATCAGATTGCCATGCAGCAGATGTCATTATCCGACTCCAATCTGAACGTAATGCGCGGTGGCCCATCCTCAGGCTACGTTATCAACATTAACGCTCAAACTGGCCAAGGACAGCAGGCAGCGGTGGATGCCATCTCCAACGCGGCCAGCGGACTGACTCCTCAGACTGGTTCAGTCAACGTTAACCTGAGCACTTCGGTAGGCAACAGTTTATCTCAGCTACAAGTTAATCGTATGGTAGCTCACGCTATCGGCGTAGCATAATTTACACGTCACCTTCGGGTGGCGTTATTTTTTTGAAAAAGTATCGTGCTGATACTTTTTCGTTTTAAGTGTCATGGCGGGTAATATACAAGTAGTAAAAAACGGACGATTAGGGAGGGTTTCTTTTTGGTTGAGAACCTGTCAAATTCAAATACACAACTGCAGGCTGCCGGAGCCAATGCTCTAGCACAAAATGCGGTAAGCGATAGTGAAACAAAACGTAAAATGTGGGAAATGCAGCAAGCGCAAACGAGACAAGCTATATCTGCTGAAGCCTTAGCATACGCTGATAGAAATTCAGCGGAGAATCTTCAGCACTACGCTATCCCCCAGGAGATGTTTGATACGCCCAACATGGGCGATTTCTATCTTGGTGGCGTGGATGACATGTACTTGCGTAAGCTCGATCATATGTTGCGCGGTGACATCGAAAAAGTCGAAGATGCTGAAGCCAAGAAGGGCGACGGGAAGAAAGCCGTCTTCTATACGGAAGCGCCCGCTTTTGACACCCCCGGAACTGACAATAACGGTCATTACTTCTTTAAGGTAACTACGGATGAACCGGGGCACGAAGGCAATTGGTTCAACGGTAAAACTCTTCGTGTGCGCCTCGACGCTTTAAATGGTAATGGCGAAGAGGGGACTTACGCTAACACCATCAAACATAGAGGAACGCCATGCGGCACGATGAAAGATAATGATTACGTAACCATATCTTTATACGGCATAAATTGTCCCGTAGCTTCTCGTATGGCTTTCGAGGAGAATGTTCCCGCGTCCAGCTTAACTTTGGTTGAAGCTGGTAAAGATACGATAGATGCGAAGCCGGGACTTTATGTTTGCGCGCGAGAACCTAAGGACGGAGAAATCTATAAATTCGTCAAAATCGGTGGCAGATATCATCAGTACATTCCCACCAACGAAGATGGCGATACCAGATCTTTTAAATGGGTAATGGCTCCCGCTACCGGAGAAGGAAATCCTGAAGCGGCGACCGCATTCATCAATCGTCTTACCCAAAAAGACGTATACGTTATGTTAGACGGATATGCTAGTTCGCCCGAAAACGATTTGAAAGAGATGGCTGAACATGACCCCGAGGCCGTAAAACAATTAAAAGAGTGGAGCAGCGACGACAATCCCAACTGTGGTTATCGTCTCCTACGCCAGATTCATGCGGGCAGTTTGTCCGGCACGGCGTATATTAAAGTTGACGGCAAATGGGTTAACCTTGCTAAGGCTTTAATAGCCGATAAAGAAAATACGCATGCTGACGTCGATAAGAATTTCACCGGCGGTTCGGATAAGAAAGTATTCAAAAATAACTACGACCCCGAACAGACGGCCGTAGCTGACGGGTATTTCAGAACATGGGACGAACTGGATGACCGTAAAAAGATTCAACAAAAGGTTCTCGGCAAGAGTTGGAACGAACTGCAAGATTGGACGGTAACCATCGGCGACACGACCCTAATGATTCCGCCTACTAGCATTACGGTGCAGAACTCCAGCGTAAATGATTCTATGCCTATTTTGCGTGCTCGCGGTTCAATGCCTGTCGGCTCGAAATATAGCATCCGCACGATTCAGATGTCTATATTCTTTTCTCATAACGACGGGATTAACGGATATAAGATTACTGAAACGGCGCCCAATGGCACTAAGATGGAATACTCCATTAACGGTTTGCGCGCACTTATTTCTCAATTTCACTTCACACCGTTCTTGCCTATCGAAAATACTTACCTGAACGAAGTGTTGGGTATCAAGGCCGTAATGTTTGAAACCATCAATATCAATACGGTCCCTGGTATGCCTCAGCTCATGCAGGTTAATCTCTACTTACGTGAGTTTAACTACGAGGCTTATATTCCTGAAGTGGCTCTGTTAGGCATGCAAATGGATGTAAGCAATCCATTCGCGATAGCATTTAACTGGAAAACCATGCGCTACTATTATCAAAGGGCTTTAATGGCTGGCGACAAACTCCGCGGAGTAGGCTACGATATCAATACGAAAGAGTATATGATTGAAGCTCTTAAACAGCGGACGGCATTTCAGCCAATGCTCTTTGAAAACAGCGGCATGAAGTTCTTCATTGCGGACGCCAATTATCTGGACAAGATGCTGGCTAGTAAAAAAGATCGTGAACGTAATTTGTCGTACGCTATTCAGTTCACGCCAGAGTCTAACGAAGTCATTCATAATATCGGAGAAGTAGCTCAAGATCTAAAGAAGCTTTTGCGTTCCTCTGAATTTCTTCAGGGGGACGCCCATAAAGCTTTGGCTGGCATTCATGCCGATATGAATAAGGGGTATAGTGATTTCACTAGTTATATTCCTCCCAATAGTGCCTTAGTTACTGATGACGGACAAGATGCCGGCAAAATCGTCACGGATTTTTGCTCGCAAATTAAAGAAACGCTTGAAAAGAATCCTAACGTAGAAGGTTGCTCTATCTTTTATCGTAAAGATAATGCGAGCAATAAAGTAACTTTCGGTGTGGCCGTAAAGATAAAAGGGGTGAATAAGGGCGACGTTATCAAGAATTTGCGTGGCAACATGGCACCGTTAATCAACGCTTCAGAAGAAGAAGCCAGCAACATGTTTGCCAACCGTTTTATCGAGATTCCATTCAGCGTATATCCTGATCCCGAAAAGAATTCACAGGAGCACGTATATGACAGACTTGACACCTCCCGTCCTGAAGCTCGCGTATGGGATTATGCCTTAAATACGCTTCAGAATTCTCCGCGAGTAAAAAATGATGGCAGTGGAGAAGCTTCCACCGATGGCTGGATGAAGGCGCCGTTAATAGCTCAGCTGGATAACATGCGTTTCAGACCTATTGATACCGGCGTGTTCCATATCACTTCCATCAGTGCTTCTCTCCGCAATACGTTCAGCAACGTTCATCTGCAGGAAAGTGGCAAATCCTGCGCGCAGTTCCTTGGCGGCCAGGATATAGAATTCAATGTCAGCATCATGACTACAGATAAAAATGCCGTTAAGATGATCGAAAGCATGCCTGATTACGCCACCATGATGATGCGTAAGTATCGACAGATTATCCCCTGTTATCCTATCAAAGTCGATTCTGAGTTCACTCGTTTTCTCGGTGTATCTGAAGTAATGATTGATAACGTCACGGTAAATACGGTCGACAATCATCCCGGCACGTATCAGATTAACCTTATCATGAAGTCTATGGACCGCACCTTGCGCAACCGCGAATCCGCGGAGATGATCCAGGCAAACAATGGCGGCTATCGCGCATCTTCATTCGCCGACGACATTGCTGACTGGGCCCAAGGCAAGAAAAATCGTGCTGACGTTTATCAAGCTAAGAAGATGAAGTCATACTTCGAAATCGAAACTGCTATATCTCACGCCGAACTATATCCTGACCTGGAACTTCCCACATTGGCCGAGATGAGCACTCTGGGTTATGACTTTATCCGTTATAAGTTCCAGGACAACCGTACTTACGTCGATCCTGACTTCTACTTCGTATATCTTACTCGTTTATCCAGCCAGATATTAAGAGAAACCATCATTAATTCAGTGCAAGCAGGCATTGACGGAACCAGAACGCTTACGGATGCGTCCGGCGCGCAATACTCTATGTCGCCCGCTGAATTAAAAGGGTTTGATTTGATAGCTGCTAATAGTGAAGCTAAACGGCAAACGGAATTCGCTAAAGCTGCTCTCAATTCACAGTATGAGCTTAACGCCAAAGGATTGTCTGAAAATCTTCGGGATAAAAGTCGTGTAGGTGCCGCCGTAGAAGATTACGACGCGTGGGAAATCAATAACGATATTCGCGTAGTCTTCATGGAAAATCGTTACAAGAAAGAAGCTGAATCCTACGACGCTCGTAAAAAAGCCGATGACGCTAAAGATAGCTTTGAACAGCCTCACGTAGACGCTACCAACGATACTTCTCAGGTTAAAGCTACCGATGATACTACGCAGGTTAAATCCACGGATGATACCACGCAGGTTAAGGCTACCGATGATACATCGCAAGTTCCTGGGACGCAAAAAGGGCGGACGATGCCTGAAGGCGCATGGGTAATCGGACAACTGGCCAACGCTAATACAGCAGCCGAAAAGATAGCCAAATATCTCACCGACGTTCCCATTACGTTAGAGGCTCCAAAGGAAAGTGCTTGCCGCAATAGCTATTTTGACAAGAAACAAAGCGACCAGGATTTAAAACCTAGCTTTGATTCAGTTAAGGCCGATATCCGGCTCGGCGTAGGAGCCTTCTTGAGCACCCCTGAAGTTATCGAGATTTTTGAGCTATTGAATATTGACCGTACAGAAGCGTTCCGCTCAATTACGGAAGATATCGTATTCGCGGCGGCATGCTCCGCCAGTGGTTCTAAGGAATACTCCTCCAAGAAAAAAGCTATCGATTGGATGCCCTCTCCTGACTACATGGGCGTTAAAGTTCCGGTCGGCACGCAGAATATGGCTCAGGCCGCATCTGCCAGCACCCTCGCGGAAGCTATCGAAGAGGCTAGTATGTTTGGCGCATTCAATATTCGCCAGTATACTCCAGAAGAATTCTTACAGGTAACGGGTGAAAATCCCGTGGACGTGTGGAGCGATGAGGAAAAAGAGAAGAGCCCTCTTAATGCTTCTCGTTATCTTCTTGACCGCTACTACCGTTATCAACCGGTAGACACTATCCGCTTATATAAACAAGGGTGCATTAACAGCCCCAAGTACTGTGCATTCGCTTATATGCGTAACATGCTCTATTGGCTCCGCCGCTTAATTCTTAAAAGGGCTTTACCTTCTATCAACGGAGATATTCTCCGTAAAGTTACTAAGGCTGAAGGAGAAATCCGTAAAGCGGAAGAACGCAACAAGATTCCGGCTTCTCAGGCAGATGCTGAATTGCGCGACCATATGACATTCTTTACCAAGAATGCTTACGCTATCGACGCCGGCAAGATGTGGGTATGCTCCATGCTCGCTCTCTCGGACGGCAACAAGATGCTTCGTGACCGTATTGATAAACGTGATTACCGAGGACTCAACGAATATTTGCATGGCGTATCCGTTCCATCTACCCCGGTTTCACCGGATGACAAATTGTCCACCGGTATGCGCAAGTCCAACTTGGCTCTGGCTGGGGTCGGGCGACAGGAAAACAAAATTGCTTCCGGTGTTCGTCCCAGTGCTCCGAGTAGCCGGAAAGTACAGCAGATGGATAATCAGCTTTACATTAAAGCTGCCGATGATCCGAAGCAGTACATGATGCATTCGTGCCACGACATGATTGTCTACGATGCACGCGGTCGCATGCTTAGAGCATTTCCTACCTATTATATGATGCTTATCGACGAAGGACGTGAGCTGGGCAGCTATAAACTTCACGATAACTTCTATAATTCCACCAATATCTTGTCGTTCGACGTAATTAAGGATAGAAAGAATCCCGCGGATACGGCCAATATCGTGCTGACTAATATTTATCAGTCAGAAACTACCGAGGAAGATACGAGACTTCGCGCTAAAGAAAGTTCTGCCTACGATGTTTTCCGTTCAATGTTTTCTCCTTCTACTCTGGGCGAAGACGAGGAAGAAAAACGTACTCGTACCAGCGGTGTGCTCGACCAGCTCAATCTTCGCGCCGGCGCCAGAATCCATCTGCGCGCCGGATATGGTTCTAACGCTGCTATGCTTCCCATCATCTTTAACGGCAGTATAGCCGAGATTAACGCGGAAGCTACTATTAACATAGTAGCTCAAGGTGACGGCGTTGAACTCACTAATCCCATAATGGAAGAAATGGAAGGACACGAGATTGGCCAAGATGCAAAATGGCTTTCTAACGGCAATAACCCTAAAGATATCATCAACGACATGCTTACCACGGAAGGTGGTTGGATTGCTCGAACGCTTAAGAATTTCGGCCGTCCTGACCTTTTAGGCGACAATCCGTACGGTATATACCATTTCGGCGATAAGGATTTCAAAGATATAATAGCCAGTGGCGAGCCTACTCAGAATATCTTTGACGCTCTGCCAACTCCGGTATGGGACGAAGAATCTGATGGAGGAGCGCTGTTTGACCAGGCTCCCAGTATTTCCTTCGATGTCTTCGGCAAATCCCCTTGGGACGTTATTAATATCTGCCGCAGCGTAATGCCTGACTTTATCGCGGCCGTTGCGCCATTTGATTTTCGTTCGACCGTTTTCGTTGGTGCGCCGCGTTATTACTACGCTTACTCCTATATGTCCACCAGCGGAGTAATTCGCGAAAAACGTAAACCGTTCCAACAGTTCCACGTCTATAGCTCCGCTTGCGATATAATCGGCAATGGTATCACGGCTACTTCTCAAAATATGAAGACCACCGCTACGGGGCTTTATCAGGTAGCCGCCACCGCTAACAATAAAGAACAGCATAAAGTTGGCCCCCTGTATGCCGACTTTGACATCTATCCCGAAAATCAGAAATCTATGATAGTGGATACGCAGCTATACGCTAAAGGCGTCCCGTACATCGGAGCTTGCGGACTTAATTTCTTGACTTCCTTCGAGATAGTAGATGAGCTTTTCAGTAACGACGAAGACAACTCCTGTTGGAATCCTAATTTGACCGGCGGTCATAACATGAATGCCAAGTCTATAGCATGGCGCATGACGGCATCGGCTCTTAAGGATTCGATGAAAGAAATGTATGCCGGCGACCTGGTAATTCTAGGCGACACTAGCGTTAAGCCTCATGATCGTATCAGTATTAACGATACCTATACGGGCATTAGCGGGCAATGCACGGTTAAAGAAGTCGTGCATCATATGTCTCTCGAGAACGGTTTTATTACCACCATATCCCCCGACTGCATCAATACGGTGCAGGATAAGTCCGAAGCCGCTTCTCATCATTGGTATGATATGAGTGCGATAACCTGGGCTACGCATACAGCCGTAGTCGGCAATATTCTCCGTATTTGGAAAAGTGGTGCTACTAAAGCTTCCGACGCAGCCGCTCTTAAACAAGTGGGGCAGAAATTCTTTGGCAGTACCATAGCAAAAGCTGAAAGTTTGGCCGCCAAAAATTCTGTTGCTGCCGGAGCTTGGAATCTTGCGAAAGCAGGCGGAAAATTAGTACCTAAAGCGGCCGGCATGGCCGTGAGCGCAGGAGAAAAATTACTTACTAAATTGGCTACACGCGCCGCGGCCGGGGCATTGATCGGGTCGGTAGTTGGTCCGTTAGGCACCGGAGCAGGTCTTATTTCGGGCGCCGCCTTGGCAATCGCCGAAACTGTAGTGATAGAAACTGTCGGTAATCTTGTGACGAATCTTTTCAAAAAGCATGCTCGTAACCTCCAAGTAATCACTTTATATCCGCTGAAGCGTTACGGCAGAGCCTGGGTAGCTGGCATAGCGGGTACTAAGGGCATGGTATACGGCACACCTTCCTTCGGAGATAACGGCCCGTACACCAAAATCTTTAATGGCATGACCGGCATCGAAGCCCCAGGCAAAGATGCTCAAGGTGAAGCGTTGGGAGTCAATACTAATGACCCGTCTATGGCGATAGCTAACTTCTCGGCGGCCATCTTTGATGATCCGGAAGTGTGGTCTATGGCCAAGAACAGCGCGGCACATAAAGCGGGCACCATCGATGAGAATGGCGACCCGACCATGAATAAAGATGACTTCAACGAGTCTTTGCGTACGAGCTTTTCTTCTCCTCAGGCCGGCGCGCAATTAAAGAATGATTACCGCGCTATGCAGATGACTCCGAGAGCGGACTTCTCTAAAGGAAATGAAGTGCTGTCGGCGTATAAACATTTTGCTATGCTCGATATTAACAAGTATCTTACCGACCCTAAGCTTAAAAACTTCTATCTTATCAGCTCGGATAACCGTTTGCGTCCATACAGCGAAGAGGGGTTCTTCAAGATTATCCACGAAACTCCGGCACTTAATGAAGGTGCTTACGTAGACAGCCAGATTATGAGAATCCGTGGCGAAGAAACCTACGTCAAAGTTATTAAATATAAGCTGGATAACGGCGCGATAGTATACGACGTTCCTCTTCTTAGTCGCGATGCTTTGAATATCTTGTACGAGATTATTCGACGGGCTAAGAACTATATGCCGGCCGCCAACTCGTCTGACCCGTACGAATCTTACGAGCAGACCAAGAGTTCGTTCATAGCTCTTGAGTCAGCGCTCAGAATCGGCGATACTCAGTCGTTGGCCGCGGCGGGGCATACCTTTATCCTACAAGGCGTGGATAACGCAGTAACTCCGCTCGCTTCCGCTATCAAGGACTTACAGGATGAGATTAAAGCTGACGCCGAGAAAAATGGTTTGGGCGAAACGGCCTTATTTGACGTTTCCGTAGATAGCACGGATAAAACGAAAGTAGCCATCGTAGTTCGTATGGCTAAAGTTTCTGGCAATGGAGAGGAGCGCGGAAGCGTCGAACAAAAATCTGAAAAAACGGAAAGTGAAGATGTTGCTCGCCGTGAAGGAGAAGATGACACCGATTATCTTATTCGGATATCGGAAGAAGGCCAGAAAAAGGACAAAGAATTGGGGGATATCGTAAATGGCAGCATTGAAAGACAAACTGCAGAGTGAAGTAGTAAATCCCGCCGCCCGCGTTAACGTGGGTATTACGACCATCGGTGTCGTAACGGACTCCGACGAATCGAATAATACGGTTAGTATAAAATACATCGATAAGGGCGGTAGGAAACGTAATAGAGATAATGTAGTCGTCAGATTGTACGGTAACGGTGCAGACTGGTTTCCGGCAGTTAATGACGCAGTAGTAGTAGAAGATACTGGCGATACCTGCGTAGTAGTGGCTCGTCACGTCGGCAACTATGCCATGGACGTGCGTTCCAAACGACAGCTTCGTCAGGATGTATTCAGTGACGGCGGGGGGTGTCAGCCCCCTGGCGGCTGTATCATGTAGGAGAGAGCATGAAAGAAATAAAGAATGCATCATCGGGAAGCATCAATGTAGCAATTGAGCCTGATGAACCGAAAAATTTTTCTACGTCGTTAAAACAAATTCGCGACAAGGCTGATAACCTTTCTCGTATGAGCGAGCAGGGTATCGTAAATGAAATAACGGGTTCGGCCGTAGTGGTACGAAAAGATGGACAGATTAACATGACGCCATCCAAGTACGCTTCGGTGCACATGAATCCTAATGGCCGTATCACTGAACAGGCCATGGAAAAAGAAACCATCGCTAATCGACAGAAGTTTACCGTCGATGAAATCTTAGTAAATGAGCATAAGCTCAATCCGCAGTTATGGGAGCTCGCTGATATGCGGGCTCAAAAACTGCTTATTAATCAGAACGTAATCGTGGGCAATCTTACTTTGAGTGGCCACGTTTTAGTTAAAGCTTGGGAGCCCAACCTTAAACGCTATATGCTTATCCGGCGCCCATGGCGCGGCCCGATGTTTGGCCCGCTATTGAATGTGCCGGAAATTAATACGGCTATTAAGATAAATGACCCGCTCAAGCTTAACGAGGATATATTGGCCCTTTCTGATAAAGGGTATCAGGTTAATGGCATTATCAAAGATGCCAAGAGTCTTATCGGTAAAGAAGGCATCGATAGAGCAGGCAGCGTAGCTCGCAATACCGATGCTAATTATGGCACAGGAACCGGCTTACCAAATACGGGCAAGGGCAGCTTAAACACCAATATTTCCATTTCTAGCGGCGATATGCAATCGCTTTGGTCTGCATTAAAGCAAATGGGGTTCAACGATATCGCAGCAGCAGGGTTGTTAGGCTGTTTTTCTGGTGAATCTAGTGGACGATTTGATGCGTTAGAAGGGGACTACCTTGATGAAGCCGAGTCACAACAGGTTAAACAGTCAAAAGACCGTAGTAAATACGCACAATGGGCTATGTCTCATTTAAGCAAATTTGTTAACGCAAATCCTAGTGGATATGATGGCGGCGACGGACTCGGCCCGATGCCTGGAATCGGCTTAGCACAATGGACGGGTCCTCGTGCCGTAAGATTGTTTACTATATCCAATGGCGAATGGTGGACTCCCCAAGCTCAAATTAAGTTCGCTACCGAAGAACTAAATGGCGGATATGCCAGTGTATTTAACAGCGCTCAAGGGTGCGGTACGCCTGAAGAAGCGGCTAGAGTATTCGCGGTGGAATATGAAGGCGGCGGTTTTTCCGGCTATGCGGACGACCGGGCAAGCAGGGCACGTGAAATTTATACTCAATTTGCCGGGAAGAGTTCCAGCGATAACAGCAAACCAAAATCTTAATTAAAGGAGATATGTTATGCTTAGCATTGCGGATGTGGAAAAACAGCTTACCATAGAAGCAGCCGAAAAAAAGAGAATAGCGGACGAGGCTAAAGCTAAAATTGCTGCCATCAAAGCTAAGGAAAAAGCTGAAAAAGAAGCCAAAAAGAAAGCGGAAAAAGAAAAGACTATTGCGGCGAAGGCTCAGGTAAAAATTAACGAGAAAAATGCTGAAGCTCAAAAAGAGATGGATAAGGTGAAAGAGCTTGATCAGAAAATCAACGATCTTAATCGCATCCACCCTCTTACCAAAAAAGCCGACAAAGAGCTGAAGAAGTTGGAAAAAGAACGCTCCAAGGCTTTGGATAGATGGTCCAGTAAAGTACAGGAAGTTAAAGGAGTAGAACAAACTCTATCATCGCTGGATCAAAATAATGTCTCAGAGGAGATTCATAAGCTTTCCCAACAGCTTTTATCCAAACGCCTTGAAGAAGACATGCAGAAAGAACTGGACAGCCTGAAGGCAAGCGGCAAGATTACGGATGAAAAATATACCGAAATGCGCGCCGTAATTCGCGGGCATAAAACTGTATCCATTACGCAATCTCCTTTGATTACTCAGGCTGTGAGCCAAATCGACAAGTATCTGACGGATTATATCGACAAACAGACGAAGGGGATTTTGAGCCAGAGTAATCGCGCAACGAAGCAAGCTCTTACGTCGGTTAACTCGATAATGTCAAAAGAAAAAAACATTTATAACGACTTAAAAAAAGCCTCAGGAAAGTTGCAGAGCTATGAGAAAATGAAAGAAAAAGATGCTGCGCTGGCAGTAACAAAGAGTATTTCTTCAAGTCTTAATAAGTTTACCAATCTGGATAAGTTCTTTAAAAGCATCGATTCCAGCGTGCAGAGCAAAACGGGAAAATCCATTAATTCCAAAAAGATTTTGGGGCCGGTACTAGGGAAAATTAACACCAACGTTGGTACCAAAGTATCCGCTAAATTACAGCCTTTTATAAAAAAGCATGTCAAGACCATCGAAAAAATAACCATTAAAGTGGCTAAGCTGCAGGCGCGCATAGTGGCCGCCGAAAAAGCTTTTAAAGAAGCTATTAAGAAATATCAGGACATGGCTACCAACTTCATCAAGGACCAGACCAAACAACTCGCTAAAAAGATATCTAAGGAAATCGGCATTAATCTCGGCAGTGCGCTAGGCAAACTTGGCGGCAGTGTAAAACTAGGATTGTAGGTGACTTAAAATATGATTGACCTAAAAATAAATAACGCTGGAGATCTCGTAGCGAGCCGTCATGACCCACTGTGCTCATTGAAGTTATCCTGGAAAAATACCGACAATCCTGCCGTTAAACTTTCTTTTATGACCGGTCCCAGCCAAAGCTATGAGAATCCGAGTGATAACGTAGCGCCGCCACTGATGTTTTTTATAGACACCGACAGAGTTTCCCGTAAAAATTCTATCGATTCTTGTGGAGGCGATGAAGAGCTTCGGCAACGCGTTCTGCTGCTCACTCGCGCAGCATCAAGAGTGGTGCGCGCCAAGCATCTGGATGTAACTTCGGAAGCCGTTTTGAACGAAGTACGGGATGCCGTATTGGAACAGGTATCTTTCGTGTTGGATGATCCGTCAGTAATTGTCCGCAAACAGGAAATGTATGGCCACGTTTTCTCATGGCAAAACGTAAACGTATATATCTATAATGGTAATAAGGAAATCTATAATTTCCAGATGGAGGTGTAAACAGTGAGCGTAAGAACTTCAGAAGAAGTGTATAACGATATACAGAAACGTTTTATAGATAAGGCCGGTGACGAACCCGGCGCTATTCTCGGTTTGTTCACTGCGGCGGTAGCCGATGAAGCCGCTCAGATTTACCTTACTCTCGAAAATAATAAAACGCCTCATGTCTGGAGCAAGCTCGAAGACAAAGAATTAGACGATACGGGCATATGGGTAAACGTCCCCCGCGAAGTGGGTGAATCTGATGAATCCTACCGTTACCGTTTAATGCAGTGGAAACACTTGAAGGAAGGCGCGACGGAAACGGCCATTAACACAGCCCTTCTCAATCCCACCTACGCGGCTAACTTGCAGTATGTCCCCTTGACTAACGGTACGGGCACCGGAACGTGCTACGTAATTCCTAAAAGTTACACGGAGGAAAATATTCAATTATCCTTGCAGGAAGCTCATGAGCGGATTAAACGTACTGGTGCTGCCGGCGCGTACGTTGATTATATAATCCCTGAAATTAGAGCCGTAAGTTTCGAGATATATCTCGAAACCAACAATGGCGATGAAACGGCTATTAGAAATCAGCTTACTGCTATGATCAAGGAATACGTTAACAGCATAGCTCCTGGCGATTATCTTTCCGTCGGCACAATCAATAAGTTTGGCGTGAATATGCCTAACGTGGATTTCTATAATGTATTGTCCTTAAATATTGACGGACAGCAGATAAGCGGCACAAAGGTAATGCAGCAAATTGATTCCAAATTTATTTTCGATAATATCAGTTGGATGGGGGATTCGTTAAATGGCGAAATTTGACAGTAAAGAAGCGAACGCTAGAGCGTTAGAACATTTCCCTCAGTGGATGGATATTAATAAGCGCCCCCGTACTTCTGTCGGTGGCCGTTACATTTCTTCCGTTACCGACGAAAACGACACTCTCGAAGCTGCCTTTGAAGAATTCAAAGACGGCTTCTTCTTAAAAAGATATGCCGGACTAGAAGACGATGTTTTATCGTTCGTATATATAGCTCACGTAGGAGAGCTGGATGATATTACTCCAGTCAACGGTATGGAGATTACTACCGACCCCCGTAAATTTTTGGATGCTCCCGACACTCTGGCTTTATACCAGGATGGCTATGTTATGTTCGCCGCCGAAGGCAATGGCACTTTTGAATATGAGCACAACGGCTTTAATCATAAAGTTAATTTAATCAAGACTCCCCTCTGGAACGTATTCGACGAATTCGCTTTATTTAGCGGACTAGAACGTTACGAAGGAGAAACCAACCTTCAATTGGCTGACCGAATTTATGCTGCTTATCGCCGTCCGCAGTCCTCTACCGAAGATGGGCTAAAAAACGCTATCATCAATGCGGTGATGAACTACGATAACTTAGAACCGGAAGATATTAAATTTGAATGCCCTACGGCGGACAACATGTTCTTAAAAGATAGCGATGGCGAAATTATCTACGAGAAGCTCAGTACGCTGAATAAAGATATCGCCCGCAAGAAGGTATGGAATAAGAGCTACTGGGAAAATGATTTTAAAAAAGTTGAGTACCTAAATAACCGTTGGGATGTACCTCTCGAAGTCTATCAGAAAGGCACCGGGCAGAGGGACGATCTCAAGGTTAAGCTATCCGGTTCCGATTCTGAAAGCGATACTACTGACATTAGCGTAATGGGATACAAGACGTCTTCTAAGCTGATAAATGATTATGTTCGTAAACAGGGCATCAAGAAAGACATTTCCTTGACGTTACGTAAATATCGTGACGAGCTCGTAGAACGTAATATAGAGTACCGCATCGTAGCCACTCCGGCTAAAGAGATATCCCCTGATATTATCAATATAACGGCGCGAAAAAAATTGGATGGCAAGCTCACCTGCTACCTCGAAGACATCGTAGAAGATCCAGGAGCTAATACGGAAATCGCCCATGGCAATATAGATATCAATACTCCTTACACGTTGGAATTCACGGCTAAAGAACCGTTCGGCGTAATGACCATTGATAGCTGCGACGTTATCCACAATGATAATACGGTAACTCCCTTGCTTAAAGAAACGGGAGCTTTCAAATTTGTTAATGGCGTACTTCAGAATACGGATGTTAAAGCTCACGCTGACAAGCTCACTCTATTGGATGAATCCAAGAACTTAATCGATGTGGTCGGCGGCGGTTTAACTATCGGCCCCGATAGCAATAAGGGGTCGCTTACTATGGATATATCTGGCATGCAGGGTATGCCCGTAACTATCCCCGTTGAATGTCAGCAAACTAATTATACTAACGATACCAATTTCGTAACTTACAACGGTTCTTTTGAGTTAATTAGCGCTACTGAAATTACGGCTTCTGGAACGGACTCAGAAAGCAAGTTGATGATCGATATGGATTGCGCCAGTCTTCATTATGAGCTTGGCGGCAGTCAAGGATGCGCTACGGTAGAATTTGAATTGGACGGCGTTTTGGATGTAGACAAGTCGGGCTTCTTTACTGAGGCCAAAGTATTCGACTACGATTTTCAGACCAGTCGTCATGTACGGATTACGATTACTAAGACGGGCATGTATCCATTGGCCGTTAAAAATATTATGGCTGCGCGCTATACTCTTACCTGTTCCGTCGATAACGGCGAGCTTATCCATACAGCTAAGTACGTAAAGCTGCCTATCGTTGCTAAAAACAAACTCCACGTTTCTATCGAATCTTTGAGTGGATATACCCCGACTATTAAATATATTCATATCGGTCCATCCCTTGAACGCGCCGTATATCGTATCAAGAATTTCTCCATTAAGAAGAATGGGCGATTGAGCATCGATACCAACTGCCATATCAAACTCTATAAAAATGGACAGCTGATAAGCAATAATTATTCCACTCGAACTTCTTACAGGAACGATACTAACCATAATACCTCGTTGGTGGTGAACGTTAATAGCTTCTTGTCTATTCACGATTCCAGTAAAGTGATTGAAAGTATTGCTTACCGTGGCATGAAACGCGGCGCGATTACTTTGAAGCCCGGCGAAGAGATTGAATCAGTAGAAATCATCGGCAAAGTACTGAAGGACAAAATGTCCACCTCTTTACGAGATTTTTTGAATATCCAGCCTAACGAGAAACTGTACGTAGCTGGCAATGCTCGCAGCTTCATCGTGATGGATGTCAACGGCAATACCTCACTGGTAAAATGCGATAGAAGCATGTTCCCCTACGAAACCGACCAAGTAGAATTTGACGGTTTGCCTAAAGGAACTAAGGCGGCTTTCGTAATGGACAATGCTAAAGGCGTAGAAAACATTAGTAATGTCGCCGAGACGGGTTCTTTTGAATATGCCTACATCAAGAATACGGACGCCAAGGATTATGTAGCTTACAATTCAGTATCCATGATGCAGTCTCCCGTAGACAACGTAGCTATAGTCAACACATTTTCTCCTGCCGTTAATTTGAACGAGCTCTTGTTCTACCGCATCATGGAAGTTAATACGCAGAGCACTAAAGCTTCGGCGCAATTTTCCTATGTCGGCGCCAATGGAATGACTTTCCGCGACTGGGCTTTAGGAGACAACCATAACGGTATACACGTCGAGTACGACTTCTCTTTCGGCAACACGGATGCTTATCAGCTTGACTTTGACAGCATAGACGAAACGTTCTCTCTGTCTAATGCTATTAAGCTTAAAGATACCTATGAGAGAAAGAACGAGACATATGATTTGGCGCGCTACTTGGTTACGCCGCCCGACGATATGAAGATAAGCTACCGTAGCGAAACCGTACAAGAAAAGCTGACGGTAGCTATAGATGGTTTTAATAAACTATGGTATTCCAATATCCAGGAAATCTTGTCTATAGAAATAGGCGGCAATATCATTCCTGAAAGCAGATATCAGCTTATCGATGACGCCGGTATTATCGTATGGCACAATATGAGTGAGAAGGTCGGCGCAGAAGCTAATATTATCTATCGGTATTCTCGTCCAGATTCATTGGAATTTAAAGATTTATCATCTCTCTACGAGCTGGTAGGCTATTCGGTAGACGCTTATGAACCGATGCTTGAACGTCCCATGACGATTAAGAACATGCGCCACGGCGATTCCCGTGATATTATTATCGGCGGCATGAAACCTGACCGCATTATTATCCGTTGCTCCAACGATAACTTCCGCGCCGTAATCGATAAGGCCCGCGTAACCGTGCAGAGACAATCTTGTTCTTCCGGCGTAATGGTTCATTCCGGATACTATTACGACCAGGATAAAGAGTACTATCTCTTTGAGCACGATTTCGACGAAGAAGCTAATCAAATGAAGAACGTGGAGCTTGAACGTATTCAGAAGAATTCAGGCTCGTTATTCGGCATTCGGGAATCAGGCAATTACCTATTGGATACCAATATGAATAACGGCAAGTTCTTGGAGAAGATGTGCCATATCGACTGTCACGATCATCAAGAACGTATCGAAGGTATATCGGATGTGCGTGCTATTACCGCCTGCGAGTCTTATCAGCAGTGGCATGATTTCAACATGGACATTAAATTAGTTTCCGGCCTTAACGGTTTGGGTATCCAATTTCACTCCAACGAAGTTGGGGCTTATGCCTTGCTTAATATCTCCGATCAGGTAGAAGAAGGTTCTTACCTCACGTTCTATGCCGACGCATCATTAAAAGTTTATATTATGCGTGAAGTATACGCCGACGACGATTCAATGCGCAAATCTATCTACTGTGAAATGTTAGATGAATGTGCTATTGACGGCAAGATACGTTCCTACAAATTCGAGAACGTGGATGAGCGCCGCCTATACTTATGCGTTTCCGGCGACGGTGTTATTGACGATATCATTATCCGTAAAGATTTGGATAAGGAACCCTATCTGGAGAACGTTCACTCCAAGAGCATCTCGGTTATCGGCTTCGATATAAAGGAAAATATTCCCCGAGCAACAGTTATCCCCGTTAACTTTACCGCTGAAGGCAACCAGTTCGATGGATTGGAAATCTCCGATGGTGGCGTGCTGGAAACTGGAGCTACGGTTGATTGGGGCGTAACCAAGCTGGTGGACTTTAAGGATTCTATAGAACGTACCGTATGTTATCGAGTGAACCAACGTAAGGGAGCTTTTTATTCCGGCAGTGAGCGGGGCACTATCAAGACTCCATGGAAGTATTTGCCGAGCATTTCCAGCGCGGATGTCATCTTCGTAAAAGTAAATGACGTGCTGTTAAAAGAGCTGAAGGATTTTGATATCCGCGTTTTTACCGCCAGCGACATGTATGGCCACGGCGCGAAAGAAATATTCTATCAACGCAAGGCTAACCTGGTTTCCATTCCTGCGACAGCCTTATCAGCCTATATACAGATTGTAGTAGAAATGCCGCCCGCGAGAGTAATAAATAGCATAGAGATATACGCGAGATACGTCGAAAAGAAAAACCAAACGTTGCATGTTTCAGAGTCACTGCAAGGTACTATGACTTCCAAGGTCTACGACCTCGTAACGACCAGCAACTATCGGCTTGGGCGCATCGATGCGGACTCTGTGACACATCCGGAAAATATCCATGTGATGATACGCGGCTTAAGACAGGATGGTGACCATGCGGTATGGACATCCTGGTATCCATGTGAAATGGATAGTGAACTCAACTGCGTAAGCTCTCATGATTTTTATGATTACAGATTTTTCCAATTTAAGATAGAGATTTCGGATATGGACGCAAGCGCGAAAATAAACAACTTTTTATTTGAGGTGATTTAGTGTTCGTCTTTGATACGAACGGTCGCGTCCAGAAGGTCACAGAGGGTATTCAGTTCTATGAACAGGATATCCTCTGTTCTTCTTATAGCTTCTCTGGCGACCAAAGAATAGAACTGAATATTGACTACGTTATGCCAGGATTCGGTATCGCCATCATCGAAGAAAATCTTATTGGGCCGCCTACTCAAGACAGCAACGCTTACCTCTTCAAAGTTGGCGTCAACGTATTTTCCGTATATGAGAAGCTGCTAGGTAAGCAGAATCAGACACTTTCCAATAGCTGCCTTTTCGAGCCTGGCGTAGAAAACGCCCATCTTACTTTCGAGCTGGTAAAGAAGAAGATTAAGCTCATTTACCATGCGTTCAATAAGCAACACGAGGCTATCGAACGCGTGCTCGGTGAGTATAAAATCAAGACTCCGTTCCAAAGTTATCGCATAGGCTTCTACAGTAATGCGGGCAACATTATCCGGTCGCTCGGCTTTTACGGGTCGCTTCCCACACATTGGCGCGTATCTACCGCTAACACTATCGGCGGCCGAATATCCTTCAAGGATAACACCATTACTATCGAGAACTGTGAGCACGTAGCTGAAGTAGAACAGCCGGATATTAAGTTAAAGGCCGGCACTTACTGGCTAAAGTACGAAACAGAACCCGTGAACGACCAGTTTGATATTAAACCTTATATGTTCTGGACTCTTCCCGAAGGTAAGGGAGAAGAAGAGCTGGAAGACGATAAGAAAAATATTCTGATGGATGGCAACAAAATCCATATCACCAGCGACAAGGTCGTCACGTTAAAGCTTAAGGGGCATAATGGCAAGATAAAAGACCTCTGTTTGGTGGATGACGAGTTTTCCGAGTTCGTAGAAACGGAAGACGAACCTTACTATCAAGAGGGCAGCGAAATCATACTACATCTCGACGGATTAAAGAAAGTCGAATGGACTGCCGTTGTCAAGGGGTGCCCAGAATGGTTGGATTTATCTAAGCCTTGCCCGTACGCTGTCATCGCTACCCATAACAAACGTTACACGATGGAAAGTCTCAACCTATTTAAGAACCGTACCTACGATTACGTTTTAGACGTAGATACGATGACGTTGGCTATTAAAGATGAAGATGGCACGGATATTTATAACGGCACGATAGAACTTGCCGCGGCGGATAATAATACCATCGTCCTAATGCAGAATATGACGATGACTATGACCAAACTTATTCTCACTAATCAAGATGGCTCTACTTTTAATGTTATCGTCCAGAAAACCTTTAAGCATTATGTTCCTAAACATATCGAAAGCCCCATCATCGTTACCCGTAAGGGCGAGCAAGAGCCATTCGATATCTCGGCGGCGTATAGAGAAGTTGTTACTCCGCAGAAGAAAATCGAACTGTTCTCTCAGTCTCAACCATTATTCATTCGCGAGGAGCTTCCCGTCAACGCACACAGCGTAAATTTATACGGTGTGCCGAGTGGCGCCAAAATTAACCGCAATACGGGAGATATAAATAAAGCGGCTACGGCATACTTATCTATCCCCGAAGATGAATTTAGCTTTAGCGGTAGATTTTTTACCGTATCGGATAGAGTAAGGAAAGCTTATGATTATCTAGCTCTCCAGTATGATTCACTGGATGACTACAATTACGAGTTTACCAATTACGAGCGAGAGATATTTGACGGTAACCAGCTGGTACTCAATCTTTCCAAGAATATTGATAAGGGCAACGGCGAAGTGATTATTTACGGCATCCCCGTGGGCGCCAAGGTAAGAGAAGATTGTCTATACCGTATCCCTGACGGCGGCATGATTAATTCTATCGACTACTACGCCGATACGTACGAACAGTTGCCGGTATTATCTTTCTCCGTTAACTTCTTAATGAATCAGATACGGTTAAAGAAAGATTTATACGGTAAATACCAATCATATATAGTGGATTACTTAAAAGCCGATAGCTGCGCGATTAATTATCGCCCCGAAATCGGACAGTACGAACTCGACATAGCTACTGACGCTAAAGAGATTCAAGTTCATTACGACAGCCATGAAGACGGAGGTATTTATCAGTATCTCTATACCGAGATGCTTCCCGACGTTAATAAGTATATAGTGCTCAGGAGAAAGGAGGATGATGAAGATGAAGATTAATCTACCGCAGCACAACCTAAAAGACGTAGAACGTTTCGACGCCAAAGATATTCCGATCGGCTACGTGGATACTACGGACGCTTCATACGACATCTCCTTCACTCTAAATAAAGACTTTAGCGCTGACGTAAGAGAACAGGTATTTGCTTACGATACGTTTCGCGACAAAGACATCCTGCTCTTCGACGATAACAAGAAGCTGTTAAAGAACATACGGTATAAGCGAGACGGCGCGACTTATATTTACGAGCCGTCTGGCTGTACCGAATTTGAGCCTGCCTACTTTCGCGCCCAAGCTCTTATCAAACGCCGCATGCGTTACAAGAGCGATAACCATTACAATATGAGAGTGGGTGTCATAGAAACAGGGAATCAGCTTACTTTTTCTTCATCCATTATGACCGCTTTCGGCGATGCCAATAAACGAGGTTTGTGCCCCGGCAATATTACCGTCAATAACGGCGACAAGATTATTCAATCACTACTTGCCACTAAGATAGACAATCTAGACTTCTTGTTTATTCGTTCTGCTGATGGCTTCGATGTACGAAATACGGTATACGAAGCTATAGACAAGCATATTAACGTATGGTTGTCGGTCGACGAATTCGATGATTTGTTGATGCCGCCGCCCAGCGATTTCGCGGCGCAAAAAGAAGGTAGCATCCTTAACTCTTTTTATAAGCCTACGGAACGTAAGAAATCTCCCGTTAGGATATTCGATCCAGACGAGAAGCTGGAGCATCAATCTTATCTTCGGTCGGCCTACGAATATTCTTTCCCCTACGAAGACGTGCTTATCATGCATAAGCCTAATGCCGGATATATCATAGTAACCCCGTCGGAGTTTTTAAAGGATACGGCATCTAACGTTAAAATTATTTATGATGTCTTAATGTATATATTCTTAAACGGATATCAAGAAGCTTTGTCGGACGAAACATGGATCACCAATGAATTGGCGGATAATATGGCTTATAATTTCATGCCTCTTAACGCTTATCATAATACCATCAATCTTAATAAGATGCTCTACACGCCGAATTTCGACCTGAACGATGAGTACGATATTTTATCCATATCCAGTACTACGCCTAACATATCCTGCGTTAAGATAACTCCCGACAAAACATTGTTCTTTCGTAAGGGGAATAAGGCAGAGGTTGATCCTAAGAAGCCTGGCGGCGCTATATCGTATATCACTACTAAAGGTACGGTGCTTATCTATAAGCCTGAAGAAGTATATAAGCTTAAGTCGCGGGCCAATCTGTCGGGGCAAAACAATGGGAGCAACTTTACCGTTACCGTAAGGCCTCTAATGGATTCCATTAAACACATATACGTGCCGAAAGAAGTTACCTTATCTATTCCTAATCCTAATAAAGAATGGTGCATATGCGTAAGAGGATGTACGCCGGATGGAACTAGCGTTCCGAAGCTGGTGGAAAAGAACCTATACAGCATGAGTGTTCACGGCTATTTAATAGCCGACGTACACATAAGCATTAAACAAAAACCTCAGGTTATAGATACTAGAGTATATGGCGGCGGCGTTCCCATTAAAGAAGAAAATAACTATGATTGCATCGATATCGGCAACATTATCGGCCGCCCTTACCGCCTTGGTTCAACTCTTATTATAAGACTTCCTAAACGGTTGATAGCTTACGAGGAGATCATAACTAAGGCTGTTAAAGAACATATTGCCGCAGGAGAATATCCTGTCATCCTGTTTGAATAGAGGTAGTCAACAATAATGATTAACAATAAGTTAACTAAACTGGATTTCACTCCGGGCATAAAAGCCAGAGATATTAACTATAACTTTAACGTAATGAACGATGCTCTAAAAAGAGAACGCCGCAGAATCGGCGGCTACGGCATCGTAGAAGGTTTCGATATTTCGCCCAACGTAGAAGATTTTCACGTTACTATAGATGACGGCGTCTTGATTAACCGTCAGGGCGACGAACTTATTATTCCTAAAACGACGTTCTCGGCCGGCGCGCCGGACTACGTTACACGCGAAGAACGTATTATTTGTCCGGCCGATGGTATCATCACTTTATCGGATGCACCGTATTCTCCCACTAAATACGGCCACGTTAAATATATACCGCCGTTTGACAAGGTTCTGCCGCCGCGCGATGAATTCGCCATTACCTGCGAACTTGAAAATCGCACGGTTCCTTATATTCAATTATCGGAGAATAAGGTGCACATTAATAACGCCGCGTACTGGTTCGGTAAAGAATTGTCGTTCAAGTATTACGTAGCGGGAGACAGGGTAGATGCTATACTAATTCACGAGGACGGCACTTACCGTTATGAGCGTAGCATCGTTTCTAAGAACCCTGCCCACGTAGACATCACGGACTATAACGGTGGCGATGAAAATTATATGATGGTAGGCGTAGTTCACTGGGCAGTAGAAGACCACGTACGTGCCATCGTATATACCAACCACCGTACTTATCGCCCTCTCTATATGTCTGACGATGACCGTTTGTTTATCTACGGAAAAGAATACCGTGAACCACGCGTTATCTATTTCCAGGAACCGGCAGATCCTCAGGAAGATGATATGTGGTATGACAAGGAACACGAAACGCTTCTCATCTATCGATTCAAAAACGGCAAGATGGGTTGGTATCCCGTGAACGACTTTTCTACCATCACCGTAAGGGAGACTAAAATATGGGCGCCAGAAGATTGGCCCGCCGACCGCCAGACTTTCATTTTTGGCAAAGACGACGTTAATCTTCACTTTGTACCTAACACCAATGCTTTAGAAATATATATGGATAACGCCGTTTTTATGAAAGATCAGTTCACTGAAATCGTGTCTACGGCGCATAATGGTGCTCCCGGGTATATGGCACAGGGTATCGGCTTTAGGTTAATAGAACCGATGGATAGACCGACCTACCTGCAGGTGACGGTAAATCATCAGGTTAGAACTTCCCCCTTGCGCGAAGTATTTCAGCGCGCCGCCATCTTCGTCGTAGAAAATCACGCTTATCAGACTAACGCTAACTCGCGGCAAATATATAAGACGGAATACCCGTACGTTATCGGGGCTAATCAGCTTGAATGCTGGGTAGACGGCATTCGCCTGGTTCCTGGTGTAGAGTTTGAAGAATTAAAAGAAGACACCAGCGTACCTACGGATAGTGAAGTAGCTACCGGTTCTCTTATGAGCCATTACTTCGTCATTAAGAAAAAGCTTAAGGCTGGACAATTGGTTGATCACAAAATCTCCAAGCATATCTGGAGCTATGACCAGGTGGCCTTACTGCTTAATGATATCCGCGATGACATCACTAGTCTCCAAGGGGATACTCAACAGCTTAGAACTGACGTAGATACTATGGATACCAATATCAGTTCTCAGCTTACTAATTTTACCCAGCAACTTTCTCTCCTCCAGAGTAAATTTAACACTTTGGCTAATAAGCAAATGACTGACGGAGCGATTAAAATGAAGCATCTGGACGCCGAGATAAAGAAACGCTTAATGGGCAGTAAACAATGCTGCCAGACTATGCCGGCCACTAACGTCACGCCTATAGCTGGATTTACCGATAAAGATTTCCTACAGGTATTTCTTATCTCGGAAGATGATAGCCGTATCTTAATTAAAGGCGTTGACTACGCCATCGCCAATACCAACCAAGGCGCGCGCATAGACCTTGCCACTGAATACTTGTCTTCGGGCAACACCATATGCGTAACCGGCTTTACGATTGGAGTTTAAGTTATGATTAAACAACCCGTTCTTACTTGGTACGTAAAAATGCCGAAGGAAATTGAATATACGCCCGCCGACGAAAAGTATCTCGGCACAGCTTCTTCCTTAAAAGAGCTGGAAGTATCCCTACGTTTATGGAATAACCGCTACGGTCAAGAGGAAGTGCCGGACCTTAAGCACTTTGCCCTTCGTCTATCTTTCGGTAGCTTAGAAGACACCTCTCTCTTACAGTTCTGCTCTATGAGGATGAATGGTATTCCTCTTAGCGGACAGATAACCAGTGGGCGTCTCCTATTCGTCCCCGCCAGCGGCGTACAGATTTCCGGCAAAGCCAATAACGGCCTTACTGCCGATAACGCGGCCAATTATAAAGATTTCGTCTTAACCATTAAGATTCCGGAAGACGCCCGATTAAAAGAAAACGATCTGAAGAATCTTTTCGTCGAAGTCATTCTTACCTAAATTTTACACAATAGTAATACATTCTGTACAGTATGAGCTCTCTATCTCCAAGGTAATGAATCTACGTAGAATATAGCGTGCAACAGCGCTAAACAATAGAAAGGAGAGCAGTGTATGGATACACTCCTGGTGCAGACAGTGCTCCTTGCCTTATCGGCCATATTCACTCTCGCTACAGCGTACTTAAAGAGAAAGATGAGTAAGCGGGCAGAAGAACAGGAAGAAGCCGCGCAAAAAGTGCAACAACAGGCAGCGGCCATGGAACTCGGCATACAAAGTCTTCTGCGTATAAGCATAATGCAGTTGCATGACAAATGCCGCACAAATGGACGTAAGAGGACTTACAATGAGGCTCATGCCATGGAACGCATGTACGAAGCCTATCACAATCTAGGCGGTAATGGCATGGCCACGGAGATTTTTGAAGACTTCAAAACCTTCGAGTTGGTCCCTAATAAGTGATGACGAACCACCCCTGTCGGGTGGTTTTTCATTTTGCAAAAAAGAAAACCGCGCAGGGTAATAAATATTGTAGTAATTAGTCGAAACCTAAAAAGGACGTGACATATAGATGGCAAAAGAAAAAGTGGCGCGCGGCGTACGCAAAGTCAACGAGACTATTACGCAAGAAGGCCGCGCCCTCGTATTGACTGAAAAAGAAGCGAATAACCTATTATGGGATGACATTCCCGTAGGCAGTATCCGAATAAACAATCAAACTGGTGCTTGGTCGGTCAAAGTAGAAGGTGAAACCGACTGGGTTCCGGGCGGCATCAAAAACGATGGCACGCTTAATGTTGTCAAGGACACAAAAGTAAGCGTCGAAACGTTTGTAATCAAGCAGTTGGAGGTTCCCGGCACCAAGCGCGAATTTACTTATTATTATGATTCTCAGAAAGACGAAGCTCATGTACGTCATGGTATCATTCTGTATAAAAATGCTTTAGGAATGTGCGGCGAATATGGCCAGTATGGCACATACCCTACTTGGACTGAATGTAAGAAATATTTAATCTTGGACAATAACGCTCCTGAAAATCAGTATAGGAATACCCAGAAGATAGGTTATGTATTCAACTTGGAACAGGGCGATTATGCTATGTACCGTAATCATTTGAAAGTGGCCATTGATGACGTTTTGCATCGCTCAGTTAAATCTGGCGGCTTAAAAGAAGTCAGTGAGACTCGTTTCTGTCTTACGGAAGACCTTTTGGAAGACGGTATGGAAATCACGGCTGAATATGTTCATGCTTTTCGTTTGGGTAACCCATATCCCCGTACATTCGTTAATTCTAACGAACCGGACAAAACAGCCGCAGAAGTGGGCGATTTCTGGTTAGATACAGATGGTACGTTAGCTGACGACGATCCGTTAGGTGACTATATCGAAGATGACGGAATGATTGATTGGGCGCGCATTAGACCTAAGACCCGTCCAAAGTCTTTAGCTGGTTATGGCATCGAAGATAAAGTATCTTATGTAGGACATACTCATATTCCCAAGGATGTCCTGGGCATTGAAAAAGTTAAAGTTGATAATGCTGGGCATGCTGATACGGCCGATGTAGCTACGAATGCGGGCTTTGCTACCAATGCGGGACACGCTACCAATGCAGACAGTGCGACAAGCGCAGCAAAGGCTACTAATGCAGACAATGCCGCCCTTGCTACGAGAGCTTTGGATGCGGACAACGCTTCTGAAGCAAAACACGCTGCCTCTGCTACCAAAGCCGATAGCGCCAATAATGCAGCAGAGGCTAATCATGCAGTTTCCGCTAATAAGGCAAAGACTGCAGAAAATGCAGATGAAGCAAAACATGCCGCTACGGCTTCGAAAGCTGATTTAGCCACTAAAGCTACTGATGCAGACAATGCTTCTGAGGCCAATCATGCCGCAACAGCTTCTAAAGCTGATAATGCCACGAAGGCCGCGAATGCCGAAAAAGCCGCATACGCCGATAAAGCGGGCAGAGCTGACAAGGCTGACAAAGCAGATAACGCAACCAATGCCGAAAATGCCAATAATGCAAAAGAAGCTACTCATGCGGCTACAGCCTCCAAGGCAGATAGCGCGACAAAAGCAACTTCGGCAGAAAGCGCTACGCATGCTACCAATGCTGATAAAGCGGCAAATGCTGAAAATGCTAATGAAGCTAAACATGCTTTAAATGCTGATAACGCCAAAGAAGCAAAGCATGCCGCAACAGCAACTACAGCTGATAGTGCTGCCAAGGCAACTACGGCAGACACCGCTACAAAGGCCAATAAGGCTACAACGGCTGACACGGCCACTAGAGCATTAAATGCCGATAACGCCGAAGAAGCCAAACACGCGGCTTCCGCAAGCAAAGCTGATAATGCTACTAAAGCTACTAGCGCAGATAACGCCGGTTATGCGACTAAAGCTGGTACTGCAGACAGCGCGGGTAAAGCGACTAACGCCGATAATGCCGGAAGAGCCACGAATGATGGAAACGGAAATAATATCGTAAACACCTATGCTACAAAAAGCGAATTAAATACGCAAAAAGGTAGGTTAGATGGAAAAGAGTTTGTAAAGAACGGAACCACGACAAAAACTATATCTCTTAAGTATGAAACGGAAAACGGTAAAAACGTTGTTGCGCCTTACGTAGATGGAGTCAAAATGCCCATTTCTACGAAAAATATTTTTGACGTCGCAACCGGAATAACGGGATGGGCACAATTTGGCCCAATCTTAATGCAATGGGGATACCATGAGGGTGGTACGTTAACATTCCCAAAACCATTTCCTAATTCTTGCGATTCGCTTATTACGACGAGATATGCCTCGGAAGAATTAACCTGGAATGGCGTTGGAATTATGCATATCAAAAGTTTGAGCAAAACCGGCGCAACGTTCCATGGCGCATCGAATGATAACGACGGTGGCACGGGGTATAGTCCAGAAGCTGCTGGCAAGCACTATTGGTTAGCTATAGGGCATTAATGCTGCATAACATAGATTAAAATAAGAAAGGTGTAATAATTTATGCCACAGAAAATACGCCTTCGTGACTTAGATCCCTCGCTTAGAGCGCTTATCGCCGGCGGGGAAACCACGGACGGACAAATAAATCTTTTACTTTCTCAGTACAGAAAGAAAACCGAAGTAATTAAAGAGCAAGATATTGACGCTGCTTATCGTAATGGTATCTATTCCAGAATTAATGAAGTGAAATCTAAATTAGAGGCTCACTTGGCTCAAGCTCTGGTTGTCGCAGCCAAGGATTTAGACCCAGCTCTACTTCAGCGGATTAGCAGTCTGGAGGATAAGGTCGGCGCGATTAAACCCGGAAAAGATTATGAGGCTGAAATAAAAGCCCTGCAAAACAGCATTAAAGAAATTCGCGATATTATCGATGCATTAAACGTTGAAGGAATCAATCACACACTTACTTCCTTATCAGCTTCAATCAATTCTGCACAAAATGAAATCAATAAAATTAAGGTTCTGAATAATACATTCTTAAACAGGTTCTCTACTGTCGAAAACACCTTAGCTAACAAAAGAGACAAAGATGTTTCGATTAAAGAATCCGATTTGGATGCCGCCGTTGCCGACAAAATAAACAAAGGTGTAACGGCATTAACGAAGACAGAAACGCTAACTAACACAGTAAACAAAGGCTTAAATAAAAAGCGTGATAAAGATGTCTTGATCGGTGAATCCGACCTTGATTCTGGCGTTCTTAGTAAGCTGAATACCTTGGCGACGGTAAACGAAACGGTTAGTTCTTTGCCCTCGGAAATGCAACTACTGCTCGCTAAAAAGCGAGATAAGGATGTTCCTATCGCAGAAACTGACTTGAACGATAGCATTAATGAGCAGCTCGCCCATATAAGAGAAATTGATAGCACCATAAATAATCTGTCCACGTCCATTGATAATAAGTTAAATGCAAAGCGCGATAAGAGCGCACTTATTGGCCGTAACGATTTGAGTAAACCCGTTAATGACGCGTTGGATAAAATAGACTCTGTAGCTTTGCAGGTTAATACCTACAAAACAAATATGGAATCCGCACTTGCCAACAAGCGAGATAAGGGCGTAGCCATTAAAAAGAGTGACTTAGACCCAGAAGTGATTCAAGAGTTTAATCGTATTGATAGTTTATCCAGCAAAATCGATACGGTGAAATCGGATACGACAACGCTTCTCAATGGCAAAAGAGACAAGAACGTAGCGATTAAGAAAAACGATTTGGATTCAGCCGTAGTCCAAGAGCTGGACAAAATCACACCGTTAATCAATCGCTTTAATTCTTTCGAGACATCAACCAATAACGCGTTGGATGCTAAGCGTAGCAAAGATGTTCTGATTAACGAAGCAGATTTAAACTCGGCACTTTTAAATAAAATAAATCGAGGTAATTCAGCCGTTGATGTTGCTAACGAGCTATCATCCAGAATGAACTTGTTTCCAAGTGTACAGCCCGGAGACTATCTTACGGTTAATTCTGCGAATGGCTCTGTTAGTGGAAAAAAAGTTTTTATTCAGATGTATTCTGTAGCAGACGAAGCAGATAAAAATGCTTTGGTTAACAACGCCTCAGTTTCTACGCTTTTTGTTCGTAGCACCGGCAAAGTGTATGAAAAAAAGAATGGAAGCTTTACCGTAAATGCTAGTTTCTTTGAAAATAATTTTAGTTACTGGAACACTTTTATAGTTGACCAGACTTCTAACGTTATAGTTGCTTACGTATTAAGTGGTGGACAAGTTCTCCGCTTTAACGTGAAAGAGCAGAGAAAAACTGCTACGTTAAATGCAGGTGCAAGCATTTCATTTGCTTGTATGAATGCTATGTCGGTTCCAGTTCGGGTGTTAGCTAAAGAGTCTGGCGGCAAATATACCCCGGCCGATGGAGTAGTTAGTGTCTTATACGACGCTGGTTCTTATACACTTCGAAATGAATCCGATGAAAATTTAAGCATTGTAGTTATAGAGGGATAATCAAATGGCACTATTAAAATGGTTTAAAGAACGGCTGGCAAATGGCACTCCCGTCTGGGAGGGCATCTATGACAATGCTATCCGCAATCGATTAAGACGAGATAAAAACTTAGCTGATTTGACTGATAGAGCTGAGGCCCGCAAAAATCTGGATCTTGTTGGTGAAGTAGAAACTCACTGGCATGACACAAGATATATGCCGCACATTAACAAGCTCAGGACAGATACAGACAATCTTCGCAAAGACCTCACTGCCGATGAAAAAGTAATTAATAATAACGTTCAGAGACTCAATGGTCACGACACGGAAATTGATAAATTAAAAAGCAGAGCTACCAAGGTTGAGGGGAGAGCTAGTGTTTTAGAAGGTAGAGCGGACTCCTTAGAATCGCGAGCTACCAATGTAGAAACTAGAGCTTCCTCCTTGGAAGGCCGGGCAGACAATCTTGAAACAAGAACTTCCAAAGTGGAGGGGCGTTGCGGCACACTTGAAAACGACGTGTCTAACTTAAAAACTTCTAAGACAAATTTAGAAACTCGCGCCACCAAATTAGAAGGACGCGCAACTACACTGGAAGGACGCGCAACTACACTGGAAGGACGCGCAGATACACTAGAAGGTGACGTATCGGGGTTAAAAACCCGTGCAACAAAGTTGGAAAGCGGGGCTACTGACCTGAAAACTCGCGCCACCAAATTAGAAGGGCGCGCAACTACACTGGAATCAAGATGTGCTACCATTGAGGGGGACGCGGCAAAACTTACGAGCCGCGTCAGTTCTCTTGAAAATAAAACATGGATAGAAAAGGCCGGACATGCAACGTCGGCTGACTCGGCAACAACGGCAGGTTCGGCCACCACAGCTTCCGAAGCTACCCATGCTTCTACGGCAGATAAAGCTGACTCGGCAACTACAGCAGGCTCTGCTGATAGTGCTAAAGAAGCTGACCATGCCGGTTCGGCTGATAGCGCCACAAAAGCCAATGAAGCCAATTATGCTACCAAAGCTGGAACAGCAGATAGCGCGACTAAAGCTGGAAGTGCTACAAAAGCGGACTCGGCTGACAGTGCCACGGAAGCTGGTCATGCTGCTAAAGCAGACACCGCAACCAAGGCTGATAGCGCAACTAAAGCTACTAATGACGGAAACAATCGCAATATTGTTGACACATACGCAACAAAAACAGACGTAAGTGGCGAAATAAAAAAGTTGTCAGATAGGATAGCCATATTAGAAAAATGGATAAAAAATGGCCCCAAAAACGAGCTCTTTGATGAAAAAGGACGTTTGTGTTTCCCGAATGGTGAAAAGTTCTGGATAGGATAAAAGACATGACTAACTTAAATTACACAAAAAGCAATAAGCAAGACTCTGCGAGAGGGTACACCCAAACAGAACTGGCAGATGCATTATCAAATGGAGATATCTACGATATTCCGAATGTTACGTCTAGCTTTCTCTCCTGTTCAGTAAGTGGTAAAGAATATTATGCCAGAGCTGCCGATCTCGCCAATGCAGAACAATCTTCGTCCGCAACGGATACGATAAATACAATTTCCCACTATGAAAATACCGCAAGTAGTCACGGACAATGGGTAGGGGTAAAAGCTCTTGGCTGGCTAGACTTATCTAAATACACCAAAGGAAGCACTATAGCCGTAAAAGGGAAAATTGATGTAATTATGCACGACCAAGGAAGTGGGCGCCGCTCAGCACCACATGATGGTCCTAGCACAAGATTGGTAGTTCTTGCCGGCGATTCGAATTATAATAATTACCAACGCGGTTGGGTTAAGTGGTACGAGGATTGGGGTACGGGCGGTGACCACAGTTATCATTATTTTCGAGAGGGAGATTATGATGATTATGCCGAATTTTTTGAGGATATCGTTTCTGGCGCCTGCAGCCAGAGGGGGCAGACGTATTCCAGCGATTGGCAGAAGCACTACGAAAATCCCAATTTAAAAGAAGTAAACATGCCTATAGTATGTTATAACGGAGACCGAGGGACGAATACCGTTAATATAAATATCAAGTTTACCAAGAAAGAGGAAAAATACCTAACCATAATGGCGGGTTTTCATGCATGGAAAGATTTTGGCGGTGAGCATGCAGGCAGGCTCGTAACCAGCATCGCTTCCGGAAAAGTTTCAGTTGGTTATGCTCTTAGTGAAAAAACAGACATGCATTTTACGAGAAACGGCAAAGAGTATGTTTATATCAAATCATAAGCTTGCGCGTTGTGGCAAATAGTTCTGCTTTTTTATTAATATTTCGAATCATAATGCCGCCCTTGTTTGGCGGCATTTACTATCTGCAGAAGGTAATAGATATTTAGAAATATACAAAAGGCAGGTGCAAAACTTGGCAGTACCATATCCTAGAAGTTTCAACTCTGGCAGACAGAGTGATTTACTATATGACGACGAGCTGCATCAGATAATTGAGTCGGTTCGCCACGTTGCCGAGAAGCCCGGGGAAAATAAGAAACCTAAAGGTAAACTCTCCGGTTCTCTCTTCATGAATCAGGAAAAGAATCAGCTGGAGTCATACTACCGCGACAGCGATGAATGGCGCCCGGTATTCAAGGAAAAGTTCCAAATCATTGACGGCATCACCAATATCTTGCCTGACGCCAATCCGGTAAAAGGCCAGCTATGGATATATAACGGCGTGCTATGCTACTGGGATGGCAATGCTTGGAAACCCGTAAAAGCTTTGGCTCAGGATGCCGGCGAATTTGATTTATCTCTCTTCGAAGATTTCTTGCTGGTATGCCCTCTTCACTCCAATGGGCATACGGTAGTGCAGGATGATGATATCGCGGCTTTTAAAGAAGCTCGCCGCCAGTATCTCTTAAATAAAATCGACGCGGAGACGGGTTCTGAATTTAACGGTGACGGTAGCAAATGGAAAGTCGGCGACACCGTTAACTATAAAGAAATCGATCTTCCTTCTCCACCTATGCTCGGCAAAGCGCAGTATATCGTCCCCAACATCAACGTAGACCGCGTATTCACCGACCATCACTTAGACGACAGCTACGAGATAGTCAATCCTTATGCTATTCAATTTTATAAGGACTACGTTAAAGACCGTACGGTATCCTGTGTCCATATTAATCCTGGTAAACTGACTAAGATTACCAAACGATTGTTTAAAGTAGACCGTGTGAACCCGCGTATTCCGCAGCCGACTTTCTATACGGAGTTCTACGGGTTTCAGGCTAATAATGTTTTAGGCGACTTCCTCCTTCCTGAACGTGAACAGGATGATGGCGGCTACTTCACCGATAACAACGATAAGGGTATTATCTTGTCGTACGATCAATGTCAAAACTATGACTACGTACTGGCCATTACTTACGAGTTCGCTTGGATGAAAGCCACCGGCAAAATGACTTACGTAGACAGTCGCAAAACCAATAGCGCTTTTTACGTTCAGAACTTCATGGGGCCGAGTTCTTTATTCATCGATGGTTATGAAATTGGTAACGACGCTTTTGTTGCCGATAGCCTTACCAAGACTATCTTAATGAATGAAAACGTTAATGGCCGCGAAGTAGAAGCAATGCATACTATTCGCCGCGAATTCGGTTTCGTTCGTCAGGTAGACCTTAAGAACCACGCCGTTATTGAAACCGTGCAAGATTATCGCCGCCCGCTTATTTTTATGAATGGCGAAGCGATGAATACTTCCATAGGCGACGTCATTGCTTACAACCGCGACTTGATGGAAGTACCTACCGCCGTGGCCGACAGAAAACTTGGCCGTTTTGAAGTGGCCAACGGTAAGATGAACATGTGCTGGACGGTAGTCGAATTATGTGACCGAGCAAGTGATGGCAACGGTAAATCTGATATTCATCATGACTACGACATGTTTGAATCCGAAGGATACGTCCCGGCGCCGGATGAAAATGGCGAGGTATACATTCCTTACACCAGTAATGACATCCAGTTGATTCAGGACGATCAAGGCAATTTATCAGCGGGACATATCGTACTATTCGTCGATGGTCTCTTGGTAAACCGTAAAGATATTTGGCTCGACACAACCAAAAAGAAAATTTTTGCCCCGGGTTTAAAGCCTGGCCAGGATTATATCCTACTTAAAGATAAGTACGATTATTTTGCTGACCAAGACAAAATGCTTCCCGCTGTTAACGTAGATCGTTTGACCGATTCATTGGTTTATCTCAATGGCCATCTTTTATGTGAAGATCGCCAATTGATAACGACGGCGATGACTCTTTCTTCCGGCCTACACAATGAGGTAAGACTTTTCCCGGAAGCCAAAATGGCTCGTGTATATAACGCCACTAAGGGCGAGTGGTCGCCTCCTAGCACCAAGCTTTACGACGAAGTAATGACTTTCGCTGATGCTTACAAGAATTCCACGAGAGCTATTCAGTACCACATCCCCGTAGGGCCGCATGACCGACTGCAGGTTTATGCTTTTAATTGCGCCAACGATTATTCCAATACGATTACCATCGAGAACTATCACACGCCAATCGTTCCTACTTATATCGGCAATAGCACCACCAAAACGCCATCGAACGAAATTATTTTATCTGGCGATTATGCGGGACAAAAAATTGTTACGTTAATCAATAATGAATTAGTGCCCTATCAGTCGGTAGAACGAGTTCCTTACGGGACTGGCTATCGCACCAAGATAAAATATTCGCAACCACAGCTTGGTACGGTGCGCGCTATCGTTTACCCACAGATGATTCCTATCGCCCAAAAGAGCATTTACCCCTTTGAATGTTACGAAGTTTATTTAAACGGTATACGTCAATACGGCCACAAGAACGATCTCTTGGCTGAAGGTATTCCCTCTGAAGTATGGGATGGTGACGCGCCGGAAATCGCCCCCAATGGACGCCATTATTTCGAAAAAGATATTTGGCGGCTCACCAGCGGCACAGATTTTCTGACTCGCGCCGAAGCTATAGCTTTATTAGCGCTTGACCCTAAGTATCGAGACGCTGCGGTAGACAAGAGTTATATCAACGCGGCTTACACTATCGAGACTACGGAAAATGGTACGTTCATTAAATTCGATGTTCCTATATGCGGATTAGTTACTTACGTAGTCCATCCGCCCGAAACAGGTAAAGATAATGTAGGCAAGCAGTTCTTCATGGATGCAACCAATGCTGTACAAGGGGCCGAAAATGCTTATACCTTAGGTGAAGGCGAAAGCTTTTACCCTGGCCGCACCGTAGTCTATGTTAACGGCGTTCGTCAATCTCAGGACTCTTATACGCTGTTAAATAATAAGACTATCATGTTCTTAGATCAGAACACACCTATCTTAGGTAACGGTAAGAATTTCCGCGCCGAGACGGTCACGGCTGAAGATGGCTCCAAGCATCTTGAATACGCCGAATACTGCCTGAACGACGAAGGCAATATCGTACGTCTGCAGCATAAACATAGTGATCGTATCATGATTGAAGTTCGCGATGATTATGGATGGAAAGAAGCTCACTTTAAGTTAAAGCGCACTAAAGATAACTTTAAGATCGTTCTCGACCAGTACGACTTAACGGCTTCGCTCTTAGAAACTACCGACGAGATCAAGATCTACGTGGATGGTTCGTTCTTCGGACTCAAGAAAGACCAAGGATACAGAAAAGTCATCGATGTAATGCATCCTACTCTCGAAATCATCGACGCCGATGTTATCGAAAGACTTACTTCCGACCCCATGCTTAATTATTTGCAGGAACACCCGGAAGAAATGCTCGCATATAAGAATACGCATAACGGCGAAGAGTATTTGCCGCCCGCGAAAGATATTATCTTAGAATGGAGATAACCACATGGCAGAAGGATATTTTGAAGGTTCCGGCGACTTAACCAAAGTCGGAACCAGTCTTCTTAACATGGAAGACATCGCCCTGTATCTTAACAAGGCTAAACAATTTGTTACCCGCAGAGACAAAGCTACGGACGTAGAAAAAGTAGCTGGCGTAGCGGCGGAACTTACCGCCCTCGCCGATACTACGGATTTTGCGACTGGTAAAGCTAAATCGGTAGATCGCAATACCGTATATAACGCCAATCATTTGGCTGGCCAACCGGTAGAAAATTTCTTTACTACCAAAGCTGGTGGACAGCTTACCGAACGTCAGAACAACTTAGCTAAGAATAACGAACGTGAGTTTATCGAAATTCGCGACGAGCTTTATCAGCTTCGCGCCGAACTCGCTAAGCGCGGCGTAATTGATGGCTACGTTCCGTACTCCGGTTTCTACGACGCATTCCGTACCAGCGATATTCGTCATATGCAGGAGGTCGTCGGTGTAGTTCCTGAAAAATCGGCCGTAATGCCTAGACTTCGTATGATTGTCCCCGACGAGCTTTATAAGAAGACTGCCGTAGGCGATCACCTCTATATCCAGACTTCGGATCTTACTAAACAGTGTGTAGTAGCAGTAGCCGAAAAAGACGTAGACGGCCGTACTCTGAAGTTGGTTAACGAAGCATCGTTTGAAATCGATAAGGGTACCATTATTATGCGTTCTAAAGGCGTAGTAATGAATGGCACTTACGCATTTGGACAGGCGGCCAATACCTCTATCGACAAAGGGCAAACTCTTTACAGCGGTTTTACCGATGATACGTACAACCACTTCCTGCGTCTTAACAAAGAAAACCCTGGTTACGCTTATACGTTCCGTATTCCGAAGCAGATGCAGAATAGCTACCTGTCCAAGCTGGACATCTTAGTACGTGCGCACAATAATCCAGGGTCCCTCACCTGTACTATTATCAATGAACAGGATATTGAGAAGTGGAATGAAGCTGTTAAAAATGGCGGTGCTACTAGCGCAGGCGAATCCTTGGAAGATATCATGATAGCCAAGAGCCAGCCGCTCGTCGTATCGGCGGCACTGGATGACCATATCGTGTCTTTCGACTTCTACGATGCTTCTAAAGAAACCGGCTCCAATTTCGGGCTTACTTCCCCGGATTGCTACCCATGCTTACGCGGCGATGATTCCTCGGGCATCCCTTTGCGCTATTGCATGATTATCGAATGTAATCCCGATACGCTGGATGAAATGAACTACTACGACGTTGAGTTCTTAAATACCGTAACCAACGGTGATCTGCAGCTAAACAGCGTTACGTATCATTACGATACGAAGGCTCCGAAACCGCTTTACACGGATGATGTAATGAATTCCTACGACCTGTATTATGGCGTTACGCTCTTAAAAGCTATCGAGAAAGAATTTACTCCGTATCCCGACGGCATTTATACGGCCGCATGGAAAGAGCCTGAGCCTATCCGTTCTTCTTATGGCCGCCTGATGCTCCGCGTAAACCGTGAAGGTTTATTCCACTTAGCTGAAGGCATGGGAGGAAGCCATATCGATGGTTGCAGCATTAACGTGACCGAGGAAGAACCATACGGCGACGGCTGTTTGAATAACGCTTCTACGGTGGCTATTGGCACGGAAATCCGTGAAGTCCAGAGCGTAGACGGTTTAAATCTCACTCTTAAAAAAGGCTTCTACGCGGACGAAGGTGCGCCAGTATATCCTATCGGTTACAAGGTGGCTCTTAAAGCTTCGAAAGAAACGTGGAATCCTAAACTCTGTGAAATGGTTACCGAGTACCTTGACCGCTACGAGCTGCCGCTTACATGCATTATGCCTGACCGTACGAGCGGGAAAACGCGTGCTACGGATCGCCTTATTTTCGAGGCGCCGATGAATATCCGCGAGAGTGATGGCAGCACCATCAATCGTCTCTATAACAAGTTTGAGCTGGAAATCTACTGGAAGAAATCCTGCAATAGCAACCTGGTAGAACAGCGTGACAAGAAGTATGGTACGAGCTCTTACGTAATGGCCGGCGCCATTAAGGATTTGAGCCTTTCCCTTGACCGTTGTATCAACGCCTAACAGGAGAAAAATAAGATGAATAAAGTAACCGTAATCAGTTCTTATGAGCTGTCTGAAGTTCAGAAAGCTAAGATCGCGGACATTATGGCTACCAGCCAGTGTCCCAACGAATCCCTAATGAACTCCTTCGAAGACTGCTATGGACTCAATAATAACCAGATTATTATTGGTTCTGAGTCCGCGTATGCCTACGAAATTCAGTATTAATTGCCAAAGCCACCTTCGGGTGGCTTTTCTCATTTCGTAGAAAATGCGAGGTAATATACTTGCGAGGTGTTACCATTGATTAATAATATAGATGACATCAATACAGCGCTGGATTACGTGAGGGAAGAAAACGAAAACTTCCCACAGGACTTTGCCGACAAAATGGATGCCGACAGTTACAATCTGGCCTGCCGACAGATAGAATACCAATTAAACGTCTTATATGAAAAGATACGGTTATTGCAGGATATAGATGAATTTGCCCGCAGTTATGCCGAAAAGAAAATAGCTGAAAAAGAAGAGAAACTGCGCGACAGTTTAAAGATTATAGAAGATGTAGCCGACTTATACCACGACAATGACGCAGTAGCCATGATGGTTCCCATGCAAAGTGACGGTGGTATTATCCGTGATCGTGACGGCGCCGTAATCCCTTCCATGCAATTGGTTGACGGTAAGCTGTTAATGGATTCAAACGCTATAGGAGAAGCGGCTGTGGCCTATGTCAACAATAGCGCATCAGTTCCGTGTTATAACTCTACTTACTCCAACTTAACTAACGGGAAGCACGGTATGTCTACTTACTTAGTCACGGAAGATTTAAAGGATGGTTTGGAAGAAACTATCTCGGTAGACTTTACCGTTCCGGCTTCCATAAATTACGTAGCTATAACTCCGGTGAACGCTGAAGTTAAGAATGTTCGCGGCGTAATGCCTAACCATATGGAAGTGCCGCTGAATATCCAATGTGGCTATTTTACCCCGCAGGAATTCGCCGGCATTAAATTTGAACTCGTTTCTAAGAATTATGATACGGCAAGTTTTCATACGGATGCTTTAGCCTATGACTCATCTACGGAACTTTTCTATTCCGGGCTAGACACCCACGTAAGCGACAATCAAACTATCAAACAGATGGAAGAAAGCATGCTCGCCACCGAGCGTAAATACCTAGCCAATGCTATGGATTCCATATATTCTGCATGGGACAAGTTTAACAAGAACGTACGCAACCGCAATGTTAAGATAGAGGAGGGCAGATAACTTGGCTGAATACGAGTACATAAATAAAGTTACTAAAAAGAAGGTAGATAGCGACGCGTTAATTTTTGCTGGCCAAAACGGTACTATTGAATCGCTCGGCGGCACTGCCCTGCGTTACGTTCCCGGCGATATCATAGACTCTAAGGTGGCTAACGCGGACAATGGTTATCAGGAAGCTTCTATGCCACAGGCACCAAGTTTCTCCAACTCCGCTCCTTACGATAGTACCATCCCTGAATATAAAGGTGATACTATCCAATGCCGTAAATATGTATTGGGTGTCGACAGTATTAAAGTTCTTAAGAGCACTCCTTCAGCTGTTAATGGATTTATCAGCAAAGAGATTGACTTGGGCCAGTGCTCTTATATTAAGTTGTCGGCCAAAACTACCGGCAACGGCAATATCGAATATTCTATAATAGACGGCACGCAAGAAACTCCTATTCTTCCCGTCGAGTTAAAGACGGTAGTTAAAGAGAAAGTTTTCTTTGGTTTGGATACTCGCTTCAAGCCGGATATGCTTCAGCCGATTACTATTTATAGGGACGGGCAGAAAACCAATTTGACTTACGAGCAGCTTAAAGCGTTAGATACTACCAGCACTTATCATATAAGTTACACTCCGCTCAAGAGCGCTCACGTATATTATCCGCTCAATAAAAACGTGAAGATAAAAGTAGTGCAACGCAACGACGGAGAAGAAGTGCCAGCCAGTATCAACAGCTTAGTAATCTTAAGATATGGAGGTGACAGACTTTGGACTATGTAGGAATAGAAGCTATCCGCAAGGAATACGCTCAGGAGAAAATCGATAACGGCGATTACAAGCGCGGCCTACAGATATATGAGAAGGATATTCAGACGCCTACGTTCGAAGGTCTGGCCTTCCATCCCGAAACGGAACCGCTTAAAGAGACTGCTAACAACGCCCTGAGAGACATCTCTATCGACTTCGTCTCTTTAGAGAGTGAATTAATTCACACGGCTAACAGCTATACTGACGTTATTAATAATATGCTCCTCAGATTGGAAACGGCTGACCAGCAGATTCAAGTTGAGCGTGATCGCATTAAGGACATCAACGCTATCTGCGGGCAATATGACGCATTCTCCAGCGTCAAGTCTTACGTGGGTACTAACGTACTGGGCAATTACGGGTGGGTAAATAACGCTTTTACCGGCGAAGTCGTCGACAAGAATGATGATTTTACCTTAGTCGTAGCCGATGTTTCAGGCAACGGCGTCAATGGAAATGAATACGTTAAGGACGCTATTAATAGCTCTGAAATATATCTCACGGATGAAAGTGACTTAACCCGCTGGGAATACTCCCGTTTTACGGCATCGTCTATTCCTAAAGGTTCTGCGGTTCCCGTTAACGGCGATACGGAAGAAGCGCGCGCTACGGTAACTCTCGTTGCCTCCGAAAATATACAAGCTATTAAGATAAGCTCTGAATACGATATAGTAGTGGAGGATGTACTAATAAGTTTGGATGATGGCGCAACTTACGTCTCCACCTTATCTAAAGAAATTCATATTAACGATCCGGATGCTAAATACGACGATCCTGAATACGCTTACGATACGGGTATTATCGCTTTCCCCAGTACTTCATTTATAAAAATACGTTTCCGTAGTAGCGGCGTAACCAACGACATCGTAGTAGACGGCGATGGTAATGAGCTGCCCGGCGTAAAACGTCACGCAATCATCGTGAACAATATTAAGGGCTATAATACCAGATATGGTTCAGGCGAGTTTTACACATGGGATATGGTAGCCGCTCCCGTAGATTGCATAGCCGTATTCGCTAACGAATATGTCCCCAGTCATTATCCTACCGATCAGGATTACATTCGTTATATCCTTACGGTTAATGGCGTAGATTATAACGTAGTGCCGATTAATTCCAACCGTACGGGCACTAAGATAATTAGATTCTCGGACTATACGGTTAGCGATAGTTATATAACTCATCTTAAGGAACCCATTAAAAGCGCTACCTTAAAGGTGCTTATCTCGCCGACGCCGGCCGGAGAAACTCCTTTTATCAGTAATCTTAAAGTATGTATAGGAAAGGTTGTATCCTAATGCAGTATTATGATGAAGTAGAAAAACTTAAATATATGCGCGATAGGATAGCTTCTTCCATGGTAGCGGCCGAAATGCTCCCTGACCGTATAGCGATAGATAAAAGGCTCCAAGACGTGGACGCCAAGCTGGCTTTATTCCAGCATATAGACGTAAAAGAAGGTACGGCCTTTGATGTAGAACGTTTTAATTTAGACTTCATGGCCATATATCAAGACCTTCTTATCCTGTATAAATTGACATATGAAGCAAGTGTAAAGCGCTTTAACGATACTAAAGCTTATATCGATACGCATCTGGCTCAATTGGAAGCCTACGCCGATCGTTACAGCCGTAAAGCTGAATTTGAATCCGGCGGCGTAGCTACGGGCAAAACCATCTTCTTCCAAGGAAACGGATTCTCGCCGCAGACTTCGGGCTTTTACACTATACTGGATCTAGGCAACGTAGAAGTAAGCAAGGGCAGTAAGGTCACTTTTCATATAAGCGGAAGAAACTTCGATATTGATGATACCGTATTCTCGTTGGGCGACATGCGGTGCAAAGCTTATAAAGTCAGCCATGATTACGTGGAGATACCGGGAGAAGCTAAATATAATCTATTGCATTATGAACTTCCCGAGGACATCGTACGTAACGCTACTTTTCCTATGCAGATGCCTAACTTTACTCCGATTATTAACGATAGGTATATTATCTATGGCGGCCGGGATAAAATTACCAATGTTTACGCTTCTCAAGAGTATTTCTACGAGAAGGATAAAGAACAGCCTATTACGCCTAACGAGAGAAAAGGGCGCATAAGTTTCTACGTCATAGGCGCTACTTATATCGACATGGACTTCACGCATGAACGCTTGTCTCAAAATTTCGCGGGCACATCCATTCCAGCTCCTCAAAAGCATCAGCTGGTTACGTTTGAATACGATGCCGAGAATTTCTCGTTCAACGTAAATACCGATGGTATTATATATGCTGTATGCCGCCGCGGCGTAGTTAAGAATGATGTCCTTTACTACCCGCAGGCAGATCCTGAACTATATGATTTCCGTATAGAAGAGTACGGCAACAACGCCAAAGTGTCCATGCCGTTACAGGTTAAGATTAAACAACTATATAGCAGCGAGCCATACATAGAGATGGTGGCCGTTAAAGAACAGGCTTTATTGGATGAGGTGCAGGTATGATACGTTACAATTTAAGATATCGCGGCCCATATGAATATGACAAACTCCTTATCAGCGTATTACAGCTTGCCAATGAAATTAAGTATTCCACCAAGCAGACCACCGATGGCAATCTGAACCTGTTAGGAGATAGTAATAAAAAGCTTAAAACAATGTTTGAACAGCTTACGGGAGAAGAAGGATTGCTTAACGACTTCTTGAGGCTTAAGCTAAAAATAGAGGGGGATATAAACGAATGATACCTAAGTTATCGTCCAAACAGTTAATGGACGTGTTAGAAAAAACGGAAGACCAAGTAGATGAACTGCGGGATAATATTAACTCTCTGCAGCTGGAGCTTAATCGTCAGCTCAGTGTATTCGGCGACGCTATGGAATTCGCGGCGCATAGTATTGGACGCTTCAATGAAGAGCTTCTGCAGGATGAAACCAAGAGCAATACCACGTTTATTTTAGTGGACCAGGAGAAAGTAGACGGTACTTACAGTAAGTATGGCCTTACGGTGGTTCCTTATTCCACGGCTGATAAAGGCAATGCATTTAATATGTTTACGGCCGCTGGACCCGTATATAAAAATAACGCTAACGTATATCTCAACGAGGAAGTATCCCCGGTATTTTCCAATATACTTATGCATGATGCTATCAAGGGCAAAGAGAATGCTTTCGATGAAATGGTTACGGATGAGTTCACTCTTAAGGTAGAAGTTAATCCTAACGAAGCATTCAGCGCGGCGAAGTTTAATACCCTGGAACTTCTTCCGCATATTCCCGGCAGTTTTGATATAACCGGTATAAGAGTATTTACCATGCAGGATTACCGTACGCAGGCTACGCTCCCCAGCATTAACATCAATACGGATTTGACTTCGGCCGGAGCATGTCGCATCTATATCGGCAAGACCGTAGAGCTCTATGCCTGCGAAATCGATATTAAGGTACGGTTCCAGAACGCGGCGGGCAAATATCCTTTCGGCCTTAAACATCTGTACTTCCTTAACAGCAATTATAATCCTGACAGCTACATGGTATTCAAGGTAAGCCGTAATCGTTACGTAGACTGGGTAAGCGACGATATCGTTATTCACGATCAGGATGGCGTACACGTAACTACCTGCACCGAAGAGGATATTAAACTCTATATGAGCTATGAAGGCGGCACCTTGGGTTCCGAAATTGTTCCATCTAAAGGAATGACGCAGAATACCCTGCCGCGCAACGTATATGATTTTTACGTAAGAGTGCCTATCAAAAAAGGAATTATTTCTCTGAAGTTTAAAACCATCGGAGAACGGTAATACGAATACTTTTGTACAAAAACGTTAAGAGGTTGACTTCTCTTAACGTTTTTGTTATAATACTCTTAGAATTTAGGGAGGCGATTTTATGGATCTGGCGGCCTATTACTATAGGGAAATCGTCGGCGTTTATGACTTTCCTACTCTTAGAGAAGAAGCCATTACCCGCTGTACGATAGCGTACATGCAAGAAGGCGGTCTTACCGACGCCGAGATATTCGGATTCTTGAATACGATGGGCCGCGGTAAAGGTTACATTACGCCGGCTGACATACCTACCGATGCTTGGGAAACGGAAGGAAACCTTATCAAGCGCGGGCAGTATTACTGTCATCACCGGCTACAGCTGTTATCGCCGATGCCCATCATCCGCTCCGATGGAACATTTAAGGAATATCCGTTCTACCAGGAGAACGTCATTCGATTCACGTTAAAGGATTTGAATGATTACTTTCATAATCAAATAGCTGGATACTCGTCCTTAAGAGATGATAAAAGAGAGGAAGCGCAGTTTCGT